>VFQN01002185.1_pt1 | contig 30938 bp, 40 predicted proteins | sample 3512371 | NCBI WGS metagenome assembly VFQN01 (sample SAMN10412370, study PRJNA504923) | tailings metagenome | isolation source: Replicate 2 from Balatoc abandoned mine | place: Philippines: Itogon, Benguet | collected 2017-08-28 | reverse complement strand
GGACACAGGGAGGCTGGGCACGGACGAACCACAACCCCAAACCCACAGACCCAGACACGAAGGTATGTGCTGCCAGATGGTGCCACCTTGAACCCGTACCATAGGTGGCTGGGCAACGCACCTGCAGCCTGGTCTGCAAAGGGATGCTTATTTTGGCCTTTGACCAAGGAGCCAAAGGCCCTTTGGCTCCTCGGTTCCACTGGACCGAGGCACTGTGCGGCAAGGCCGGGGCCGCCCATCGCCCGTCCTTCCTGAGCCTCGCCACCTAACTGGCTATTGGCTGCATAACCCGCTGAAGCCCTAACCGTTCCGAAAATGGCGTGAGCAGGCGAAGCTCCAGTACCGGTAAGCTGTGCTGTAAATGTAGGTGTGCATACGGGCGGTTGAGTACTGCGCTAGTGCTGGACGAACGCGCAGCATGTCAGCTTCAGCAACTCTCATGCCCTCAGGGCGGCTGGCAGCATGGTGCACGTTGCGCTACAGTAGCTGTCATGCACGACGAGCTTGGTGCCAGCGGCGCGTCCCTACGCACGTCTGCCCTCACGCACCCACAACCGTACGAAGGCATCACCGCTAAGCATCAGCCGGTCCACTGCGTCGTCACACAGCTTGTCCACCTTATCCCAAGCCAACCACGGCAGCCGCAACCCTGCCTTATAGATTCCAACTGCAATAACTGAAAAAGGCTTCCCCGTCCTCCCCCGCATTCGATACATCAGGTATACTGACTGTAGCGCAACCCACTCCACAGTCAACACCACACCTGTTATTTGATAAGGGCCACATGTCCCCAACAATCCAACATGCTGCTCGCGTGCTGTCCGCCGTGTGACCTGCACCTATCAATGCTGCACAGCGAGCCCTCAATACCAAAGCCCCATGCCCCGGCCTGCCCCAACGTGCACTGGCACCCACCCTACCATCTAATACGGTACGCTATGTAATACGCCTGGCCACGCTGCGAACCCTTTCAAGTAAGGCTGCAACCTGCAATTGCAGCCGCGCCCCCGCTTACAATCCACCAACCCCACAACACAGTTGTCACACATTGCTCACCACCACGGCCTTTCGCACACCCGAATCCCCGTTCCTAATCGTAATAGCAAAGCGCCCAACCTAACAGCTGCTGAGAATGCTGAAGCCGCCGCCATCCTAGGCCTCCTGTTCAATCGGCGCCACGCCGGCCTTCGACGTCGCCCCCTTACCCGACCGCCTCGCGCCCCCCTGCAGCCACTTTCCGCTCCTCACACTACCACTAGGCATAGCACCCGCAGCCCCCCTGCTGCTGCCCGCCGGTCGTCCGGCCCCCGCACTGGCCACCTGTGCTGCTGCTACCTCACGCCCAGGGCCGCCCACGGACTTGGTCAGACCGCCAGCTGCCGCCACCGCCGGCGTCGCCGCCACGTGCGCCGCCGTCGCCGTCGCCACCTCGCCACCGCAGGACGTGTCACGGTCGTCCGGCGCCACGGTCACGTCGTCGTCGTCGCCGCCGCCGCCGGCATCGCGCTGTGCAACGGCTGCTCCATTGAGGCCGCTGGCGGCGGCGAGCTCTCTGCGGCCTTTGCTCTTGGAGCCGCTTCGCACGCTGGCCGACGGCGCCGGCGTCGGCGCCGCCGCCGCCACCACCGTCACCGCCGCCGCTACCTGCGTCCCCCCCGTCGCCGCCGCTATCCCGCTGACGCCGTTGCCTTCCGTGGCGGCGGAGCGCTTCTGCCGCTTGCTCCGCTGAGACTCCGCTGGCGTCGCCGCCACCCCGTCCGCGCCCGCACCGGCGCTCGCCTGGGTCGCCGTCGGCGGCGGCATCAGCTCCGCCGCCGCCGCCCGGGACTTCCCCTTGGCAGTCGGCGGCGCAGGGACTGCAAAGCCGCCATTGGACTCTGCCCCAGCCGCTGACACCCCTGCACCTTCACGGCCCGCCGCCAGTGGTCCTGGCACCCCACAACTGGCGGCCTGGCTGGCCATCACCAGGGGCGCGTCCCCAACGTCCGTGGCGGCGGCAGCGCCAGCCGACCGTTTCCGTGTGGACTTCGCGCCCTTGACCGACGCTGCGACCAGCGCGGAGGCAAGAGCCACGCTCTCGGGAGAGCCCACGAGCGGTAGCACGCCCTGAGCGGCACCCTTGCCCGTAGCAGCAGTGGCGGCAGGTGCAGCTTCGGCCACCTCATCCGCACCCGCAGCGGCGCTGCCCTTCCCCTGCGTCAACACCGAGGCTGCTCCCGCTGCCGCCGCCAAAGAGCGCTTGCTGCGTTTTGTGGTGGCGGCGCCATCGACGCCCTTCGGCGCCGCCGCGGTTGCCACCGCTGTCCGACCGGCCGCCAGGTCGTCACTGGGCAGCCCCCACCCGTCCGCGTACACCCCGTCTTGTGCAGCACCAACAGCCCCCGCAGCATCCCTCTTCCCGCCGCGCTTCCCGTCCGTGCCTGCCTCTGCACCCGCCACCCCTCCCGCCGCACCCCCACTCGCAGCTGGCCGTACCTCCGCTGCCGCGGCACCAGTGGCGGCGTTGGTGCCGTCCGACTCCGTCAGGCTTGGGGCAGCGCCGCTTGCGGTGGCGCCGCCACGGCGGCGGCGGCTGGCGGACGGGGCGCCGTTGGCAGTTGCAGCTGCCGCCGCCGCCGTTGCCTTGAGCTCAGCAAGGATGTTCCAAGACTCGGGCACGTCCTCCGAGTGAGGCTCCTCGACCTGTGGCTTAGCAGCACGCGTGCCCCGGGACCGCTGCTGCGACGCCACCGGGCCGTCTGCCCCTGCTGGGGCAGGAGCTCCCTCACCGCCGCCGCTGCCAGGGTGGTTGGTGCTGACGCCACCAGTGAGTGCACTCTTCGCTGCCACGGACGCCGCCGCCGCTGCGGGCTGCCGCTTCCCACGTGGCCGCTGCGGCACGTCCGTCGGCGGGGGCATCGCCACCGCCGCCGCCGCCGCTGCCGCCTGCGCGCCTTCCGTATGCGCCGTACGTTGTACGCCAGAGGCGGAAGGCCTGGGCTGTACAGCAGCTGCCGGCGCCGTCGCGGCGGGGAGGCCGGCAGGGGTTGTGAGGGCTGGGGTGGCGGCGGTGGCGGCGCTGCGGCGGCTGCGTGGAGTGGGTTTGGGGTCTTCGGCGGGCGGCGCAGCTGGCGGTGGGACCGTGCCAAGGCTGGCGCCCTTGCCCTGCTTCTGCTGCTTTGCGGCCTGCGTAACACACCGAAACGGCGCAACACACAGAGCAGGATAGCCATCGGTCAGTGTGCGTTTTAACTGCTTAGCATGGACGTGGGTAAATGGCTTGTGGCTTGTGGCATACCCGGCCAGGAGGCGACGGAACCGGCAACGAAAGACTACGGGAAGCAACGTCGCATGCATTTAATCGGTACGGTAGTATGGCAGCAAGCACGTTGAACTAAGCCGCCTGCAAGCTTCATGCGCACCCGCGAAGTGTTTGGCAGACACGGCACCTCAGACAGTAAAACACAAGTGTATTTGCACAGCCGCAGGTGGGATAGCACGGACGCGGTGGCACCCCGCCCTACCGCGCTAGCACGAGGGGCAACGCCCGCCGCCTCACCGGCTGGCCCCGAGCCACCCGCGGTGCCGTGTCCCGCCGCCGTTGCCGCCCCCGCAGCCGCACCACCAGCAGCAGCACCGGTAGTGGCAGGGGCCTCATTCGGAGCTGCAGCCGCAGCCGCCGCCGCTGTTTTGCCCCGGCCTTGCTCCTCGCGCTCCGCTCCCTGCCCGCTCTCGCTTCCGCTTTCGCTTTCGCTTTCGCTTTCGCTTCCGCTTTCGCTTCCGCTTTCGCTTCCGCTTTCGCTTCCGCTTCCGCTTTCGCTTCCGCTGCTGCTGCCGCTGCCGCCAGCTGCTCCACCGGCCACAGCGCGCTGCGCCGCCTCCGCCTGCTCGTTCGCCTCCTGCCCATCCCCTGAGCTGCTGCCGCCGTCTTCACTGTCGCCGTCACTACTGTCCCCGCTGCTGCTGCTAGCGTCCTCACCACTGCTGCTGCTGCTGCCGCTCTCCACCTCCTCCTTGCCCTCCTCCGCCTCCACCTGCTCCCCCGCAGCAGCTGCGCCGCCATGCGGCCCCACGCCACCTTCCCCAGCCCCCTCACCCTCGTCCCCTTCCCCACTCCCACTGCCGCCATCCTCCTCGTCCTCCTCACCCTCACCTGACGACGCCTCAGACCCAACGGAGCTGCCCTCCTCCCCCTCCTCCCCCTCTCCGTCCTCCTCCCCCTCCTCCTCCTCCTCCTCAATCACCTCCATCGCCTCCGCCAGCCGCGTATTTGCCGCCACCGCCGCTGCCGCCGCCGCCGCCTGGCGCGCCGCCGGCCGCACCGCTGGCAGCGGCGCCGGCGTGGGCATGCCCGCCAGCGTGGGCATGGGCGTGGCGTACACGGCCGGGTCCTCGGGCTGGTCCTCATCCGCCTCATCGCCGCCGCCGTCGTGGTGGTTGTGGTGGTGGGCGGGCGAGTGCGCGGGCCCGCTGGCGGCTGGCGCGGGGGGCTGGTGGTGGTGGTGGCCCTGACCAGGCGCAGCTGCAGCAGCAACAGCAGCGGCAGCAACACCCGGCGGGTCTGCTGGGGCGGCGGCGGCGGCGGCAGCCGCGTCGCCTTCGGCCTCGCTTTCATCGTCGCTGCCGCTGCCGCTGCTGGCATCGTCCTCGCCTTCTCCACCGCCGCTGCTATCGCTACTGCTGGCGGCCTCGCTGCTGCTGCCGGCGCTGGTGGACCCGTCCCCACCCTCGCTGCTTGCCCCCCCGCTGCCGCCCCCACTGCCGGCGGCCTCGTCCGTGCCCACTGCACCACCGCCCGCCACCACACGCTTACTCCCTGCCGCCGCCGCCACCGCCGCCGCCTCTGCGCCGCCAGCCTCCGCCTGCGCTTCCTCACCATCACCATCACTATCGTCATCACTGCTGCTGCTGCCGCCGCCGCTGCCACTGTCGGGGCTGCTGCTCTCCCCACCCGACGCCTCTCCATCCTCCTCGTCGTCCTCCTCATCCTCCGCAGCCGCTACCTCCAGCCCCTGCTGCTGCTGGCCAGCACGCACATCACCAGCGTCAGGGCCACCCGCACCCTCACTTCCACCAGCACCCCCCTTCCGCCTCTCACTGCCATCCCCAGGTCCGCTATCGCCGCTGCCATCGCTATCCTCACTCCCACTGCTCTCGCTCCCGCTTCCGCTTCCGCTGCTGCTGCTGCTATCTTCACTGCCGCTGTCGGACGGCGAGGAAGGCTCGGCGCCGCCCCCTGCCCCGCCGCCTCCCCCGCCTGCCGCGTTGCCCCCACCACCTTGACCGCCATCCCCACCACCATCACCATCACCCCCTCCGCCACCCTTGCCGTCCTCCTCCTCGTCCTCCTCCTCACTCTCACTGTCACTCTCACTCCCACTCTCGCTCCCGCTGCTGCTACTGCTGCTGCTCTCATCGCTGCTGCTGCTGCTCTCGCTAGCCTCAGCGGCAGTGTCGTTGGCGGCAGCAGCAACAGGAGCAGCAGCAGCACCCTTGGCGATTGAGGGTGTGCCGGCCGCGGCAGCCGTCGCCGCCGCCGCAGCGGTTGTCCCAACCGACGGCCCACGGCTGCGGGCGCTGCCGTACTCCGTGTTGCCCGTGCCCTTGCTCTCCCCCTCCTCCTCCTCCTCCTCCTCCTCCTCCTCCTCCTCCCCCTCCCCGTCGCCATCCCCGCTGCTGCTGCTGCTGCTGCTGGTGGTCGTGTCCCCCTCGCCACCGCTGCTTCCGCTTTCCTCCGAGGAGCTGCCGCTAGCAGCTGCACCATCAGGGGCAGCCGCGGGTGCAGCAGCACCGCCTCCGTCCGCAGCTGCGTCACCCTCCTCGCTCGACTCGCCCTCATCGTCGCTGCTGCTGCTGCTTTCGCTGCTGCTGCCGCTACTCCCGTCCTCATCGGAGCTCCCGCTGCCCTTTTCGCTGCTGCTGCTGCTCTCCCCATCCTCCTCTCCGTCGTGGTCCATGGGCACGGGCTCCGAGGTGGGGGCAGCGGCAGCTGTGGCAGCTGCGTGGGCGGCAGGGGCCTGAGCGCTAGCGGCAGTTGCAGGAGCCGCAGGGGCGGCTTCGTCCGGTGCGTCGCTCTCGCTCTCGCTTCCACTCTCGCTTCCGCTTCTGCTTTCGCTTTCACTTCCGCTTTCTCTTCCGCTTTCGCTTCCACTGCCGCTTCCGCTCCCGCTCTTGCTCTTGCGCCCGCTGCCGCTGGTGTCCTCAGACGAAGAAGTCGACTTCCCGCTGCTGCCGCTGGTGCCACCGCTGCTGCTGCTGCTGCCCTCGCTTCCGCCTTGCCCAATTTTGCCCTCCTCCTCCTCCTCCTCCTCCTCCGCCGCTGGCACACCAGCGGAAGGAGGAGAGACAGCAGGGGCAGCTGCGGCCTTCGCCTTTGCACCTGCATTGGCTGCCTTTTCACCATTAGCGCCACCACCACCACCACCACCACCACCAGCCTCTGCTTGCGCACTCCCCTTCCCCTCGCCCTGGTCCGCCGCCTCCGCCGCCGCTGCGGCAGCCGCTGGTGAGACGGCAGTCGCCGCCGGGCCGCCCGCCGCCGCGCTGCCCCGCTCTGCCCCTCCTGCATTGCCACCACCACCACGCGCGGCAGTGCCCCTCGCCGCCGCACCACCTCCCCGGGAAGCAGCAGCTGCGGCATCCCCGCCCTTGCCGCCGTCGTGGATGCAATGCCCAAACCGTTTCACTGCCGCAGTCGCCTCCGCCCCGGCCCTGTTCACCCGCGTCGCCACCGCAGCAAAGCGCGCAAGCAGCACAGCCGCCTGCTGCTGCTGCTGCTGCGCCTGCCCCCCGCTGCCGCCCGCGCCGGCCGCTCCCGCTGATGCTGCTGTTGCTGCATTCTGGGCAGAGGCCCTCTCCTGGTCCCTACACTCCTCCAGCGCAAACTTCAGCGTCTCGTGCAGCACCTCCATCGAGCTGCACAGCGCTTTGTGCACATCCGCCGCCACGTCAGGGGAGACCTGCCCCGGGAAGCGGCTAAGCAGGATCTCGCTCGCTTGCGGCAGCAGGAAGGAACACATGACGTTCAACAGCGGGAGAACCTTCTCAGCCAGCAGGTGCGTGGCACGGTGTGCCAGCGCAAAGGGGCTGGACAGGAAGGGGAGCGCTGCAGGGAGGAGGGCGGTGAGGGCGGTGAGCGTGCCGGGCTGGAGGATGGCCGCGGCGGTGGTGGGGCTGGCACTTGCGCGGCCTTGGGATTGCGTGGCTTGGGGCTGGGCGGCGGGACCGTTGGCGGTTGGGCGATGGGCGGTTGCCGTGGCGGTTGAGGCCGTTGTGCCGCGTGCGGCGGCTGCTGCGGGTGGAGCGGCGGCGGCGGCAGCGGTAGGGGGAGCAGGAGGGGCGGTCGCAGCCGCGGGGGCTTTCGGTGCCGCGGCCTTTTGTGGTTGCCGCGGCTGTTGCGGGGGCTGTGAGGCTGGGGTTGCTCCGGGCTGGACGGCGGCGCCATCGGCGGCGCCGCCGGCGGCGTCAAGGGGAGTTGCGGCAGCGTTGCGGTTTGCGGCCGGGGCTGGTGTGGCGGGCGCAGCAGCAGGCAACGCCAGCGGGGACGACTTGAGCTCCTGTTGCAGCGGGTTCAGCGGAAGGTGGCAAGTGGGGTGCACATAAGGAAGTGAGCTGGACACTGGGGCACCAGAACCAGGCACGGCGGCGGGCTGCGACACCAGCGCATCTACACAAAGCACATAGCAGGCGGCGGTGGGGCAAAATGCAAACCGCGCCAGCCCGAAGAGCACCAACCGCAAGGGGGCATTCCGTGATCCACTCCACCCACTCCTATGCCATCCGTCCCACCTGCAGCACAGACGCTACCGTCGGTACAGGACCCAACAGCGCCGCCGCCGCCGCCGCCCCAGAGCCGTTCACGTGCGTCCCCTGCCCCTGCTGCTGCTGCTGCTGCCGGTCCAGGTCTGCCGCCCTGTCCGCCCGCTTACACACACGCGACCAGGTGCGGCTGTCGTGCGCCCTGTCGTGCAGCCGCCGCAGCAGCTCGCACACGCGGCCCAGGTCGGTGTCTTCACTGCCGGGGGCAGCGGCGTGCCAGGGCCTGACCTGCAAGCGTAATGCACACGTACAGCGGTACACCCTTTCATCTTATGTCGCCCTTGCGGAGTAAAACAAGGCATGGAAGGCGTTCGAGCTGGGGCCGTTTGTGTGGAGCATCCGAGCGCAGGTGGGGCAGCTGCGTGCCACACACCTCCCTCAGTGAGGTGAGTGATCCATCCCTATGCGTCTGCTTGTCAGGGATTCTACATGTCCCATTCCCGCATCGCACACTTTCTACACACCTCCCCCAGCTCACGTGCGGTCTACGGTAAGCACCAGGTGCCTCGTTCGGTGACAACGAGGACACCTCTTTGATACACACTAAAAAACGGTACACACGTCAAACGGTACACACGTGCTCCAGTAACCCACCTGCAGCACCAGCGGCTGTGCAGCCTCATCCCACGTCGCCGCCAGAGCGTCATCCAGCACCACCGTCAGCGCCGCCGGCGGCGGGCCCACGGGCCCCTCGTCCTCCTCACCGCCGCCGCCGCCGCTGTCGGCGGTTGACGCTGGCGGACCGTTCAAGCTCTTAGCGCCTTCGTCGAGCGACCGTGCCGTGATCGGAACGCCCGGTGTGAACCTGCCGTACGCACACGGTCAAGGTCAAAGTCAAGGGCGAGGTTTTGTTATTCTGCCCTGCGTTCCCGCCCTCTATACCTCCAAGTTACTTTGCCGCTCTGCGGTTACCCTCCATACCCCCAAGCTGCGCCCACGCCTCTGACCCATGACTCCGCACCTAGGTAGCCTCACTTTTTGCCGGACCCCCGTTGCCCCCCTCCCTGCACTTGCGACTGCCCTGCCATCACACACCCCTAAGCCACGTGCAATATCTTAATTCCCAGGTCCGATCATGACCAATCCATCCCGTCAGGCCCCACGGCCTTCAACGCGCCCTCCATCCTGCCCGCCAGCTCCGCCCACACCCTTAAGCAACACCCACGCCTCTGCCCCCACCTGGGCGCTCACCTTCCTTGCCCGCCTCCCGCATCGCACCACAGGCTGGCCCCTGTACCCTAGCCCCCAATACCCCTAAGCCACGCGTGCACGTCCATGACTCCCCGGTCCCACCATGACCCACCAACAACAGGCACGCACCTGGGCAGCCGCTTGAGGCCGTCGGGCTCCGCGCCCCCCCTCCGCCACTCCTTACCCACGGATCCTTCCCTGTTCCCTCCCACACCCTTAACCCACACCCCTAGTCCACGCCCCCGGCTTACGCACCTGGGCAGCCGCTTGAGGCCGTCGGGCCCCACGCCCCCCTCCGCCACTTCTGGCCCACGGATCCTTCCCTGTTCCCTCCCACACCCTTAACCCACACCCCTAGTCCACGCCCCCGGCTTACGCACCTGGGCAGCCGCTTGAGGCCGTTGGGCCCCACACCCCCCTGCGCCGCGCCCTCCATCCGCCCCTCCAGCTCCTCCACAGGCACCACCGCCCCGTTGGGGTCCAGCATCTGCCACACCGCCAGCGCCAGGCCACCGTCCCGCGGATCGCTAACCCACGGATACACGTCGTGGTTCCGGTTCCGGAGCGGCGCCGCGTCCTCACCCCACTCCGCGCCCGCCGCCGCCGCCGCTTCGCCGCCGCCGTCTTCTTCGTTGCCCTCCGCCTCTGCGCCCGCCAGCAGCCGCCGCAGGTCGCGCCACTGCGGGCGGACCTGTACGAGCACGCTGGTTTCGGGGCGGTCGGGTGCCGTACGGGTGAGTACGACGCCCGCGTCGGGGATGCGTGCGATGGGGCGCTTGGCTTCGAGTCCGCCCGGGAACTTGGCTTTCTTGTTGCTGTTTGGGTGGGTTAAGGAAGGCAGCACGCGTGGGGAGGGAGGAAAGGTTGGCTTTAGGTTGGCTCGTGCTGCGTACGGGAGTGCAGCTGGGGCATTCCACAACCAGCGCAGGCCCCAGACGCCGGAAAGCGTGGCTCCAGTAAGGCAACCAACCCCGCAGGTTGTGCGGAAGCTCATATGCCGTGGCGCAGAGGCAGCCGCACCCCGCAGGCTGCAGGCACAAGCAACTGCCGGTACCCAAGTTGAGGTACGAACGGTTGGCAAGCTAGCGGGTGTGCGCTTCCAAGCGCGCTCGGCCACTTCCACAATCACCAACACCCAAACGCACCGCCAACGTGCGGTCTGCCCCCACGCCCCCTCGCGCCCCAACCCCATAACCGCCACTCACATCGTCCGTACGGCGGCCCCGTTGTACGATACCTGCTCTCCGGCCTGGTACTGCTGCAGCACCTGCAAGTACGACACGGCCTGCGCCTCGCGCGCCGCCGCCGCGTCCGCCGCCGCCCTCAGCCGCCCCGCCCCCTCGACGTCTCCGCCTGCCGCCGCCGCCGCCGCCTGTTTCCCTGCCTGCCCCACCTTTCGCTTCTTCTTGGCCGGCTGCTCCTGTTGTTGCTGCTGCTGAGACCCGGCAGCCTGCTGGTGTGCTTTGAGCGCCTCCTGTGCCGCAGCCCTGCGTAGCGAACAGTCATATTTCAACCGTCAGTTGCCTTGCCTTGTCTTGCGCGCTTGCTCCAGTCTGTACGGTACCGCTTAACTCTCCTACGCCTCCGTTATGCACCTGCTTACGGTGCCATCAGTCCAAGCAGACCGTGCAGCTGCGCCTGTGTTTCCACTCCCACTCCTCGCCGCCCAACCCACAACCTCCGGGCATCCTGCCGCCCCTCATCCCCTTCCAACATGCGCCTCGCCCCATGGTCCACACCCGCCCCGCCTTCCACCTCTTCCGCGCCGCCGCCTCCACCTCCTCCCCCAGTGCCAGCCCACACCCCACGCACCCACGCCCCGCGCCACCCACCGCTCGCGCGCCGCCGCCTCCACCTCCTCCCTGAGCGCTGCCTCGTCCCACACCCGCACCAGCGGCCCGCCCCGCCTGTCGTGCAGCAGCGGCAGCACAACCGCCAACCGCCGCTGCTGCAGCATGCGTTGCGCCTCAGCGGCTGCACCGGTGGGCAGCAGGTAGCCCCACAGCACCGCCTGCTGCTGCTGGGCCTGGCCCTGGGAGGCGGAAGGCTCTGTCTGGGGCTCGGGACTGGCTGCGGACCGGCCAGCCGGCTTCTCAGCTGCAAACACGAACAGTCAGGGCGTAACAGCTAAAGAAAGGACCACTATGTGCAATAGCTACACAGTATAGACGGCAAGTGTCAGCGCGTACGCGCGTGCAGCCTGGGCCTGAATTGCTCACTACCAACAGCAAGGGCCACGTGGCGAGTTGGGCAGGGTGTGTGTAAGCAACCTCTGCGGCGCGCACCGGCACGCTGCAACTCGTGGCGTGCTCCAGCCTCGGCCCCGTGCCTCCCACCAGCCCCGTCCCACCCACCGCTGGTCCCCGCCACCAGAATGAGCTCCTGCTGCTGCTGCTGCTGCTGCTGCGACAGCTGCTGTGACGGCTGCTGCTCCTCCTGCTCCTCCTGCTTGTCCTTGCCCTGCCCCGTCGCCGCCACGGGAACGGCTGCCGCCACCAGGGCCTGCCGGGCCGCCCGCAGCTCCTCGTGCACGGCCAGCAGCAGCGCACGGTCGCTGTGGGTTAACAAGCAGCAGCAGCAGCAGCAGCAGCAGCCACACGTTCGAGTTAACACACAAGTAGTACGGAACAAGTGTGCAAGGATCATGGCCTCGTGGACCACAAGCACCAGCATACCGGTACAGTTGCTGTGCTAGAAAGGAAGCAAAGGCGCAACAGCAGCGACAGCAGCAGCAACGCGCAGCGGTTTGCACACAAGCAACGTGCAGGGGTAATACACAAGTGCACGGACGGTCCCGCCCTGCAACGCGACCAGCAGCGCACAGTATCTGCATGGCAGGACCAGCTCCTCCCCAGCCTTGTATACGCACTTCAAGATAAAACCATGACATTTTGCATCCGGGCATGCCAGGTTGGCGCATGCCGTGACGCACCTGCCAGCAGCTGCCTTTCGCTTCTTGCCTCCATCTGGGTCCTCGGGAGGGGGGTTGTCAGGCAGCAGCCGCAGCTGGGGGCCAGAGCCTGGAGGGGGAAAGGTGGTGCAGGTGCGCGGTTTGGTTACTGTGCAAGGCGACATATACAATAAACAGGGCGTTTGGGCCCGCGGAGTGCCGCGCACGAGTCTTACAAGCGAGTTGGGCCGCGGCGACGGGCATGCAGCCTGTGGTGTCTGTGCTACCCCATGCAAGGGCTTGAGAAGGCCAACAGCGTGCGATGCCAAGTTGGTGTAGCATTGCTTTGGACTGGCACACAGGAAGGGGTTCCTTGCGTAGTTGACGTGTGTTTGGGCGAAAGATACGAAGGGGGAGGGGGAGGGGGAGGCAGGCCGCAGTGCCGGGCCCCATGGGTCAGTTTGCAGGGCAGATGTGTAAGAACGCCAGCCACTCACCGCCACTCGCCAGCTGCAGCACTGCTAGGGGGTGCAGGCCCTCGCCAAATGTCCTGAAGTGAAAAGCGCCGCTTGTTTAGCGCAAATCGGCAGCGCAGCATCGCCTTGCGTCATCGCCGCGGGCGCGCGACGCACCATACGCATAACCCGTTGACAGTGGAGGGTGGAGCAGCAGCATTTGACGGTGTCGACGCTGCTTTGCCCCGCGTTGCTCGCCAAGTTCCGGCCTCGGCGCGGCACCAGCAGGCAGCGTTCGATTTGCCCTTACGCCAAGGCAAACGCAACGTAACCTTACGCTCCATATTTGAAATACCTCATGCAAATATCAGCTGTCGCTTGTGTGACAACCCCCGCCGCCCTCGGAAAAGGGGATGGCGCGCCGAGGGGTACTCTACACCAATGGACACGTCGTCCAAATAGTTCAGCAGTACAGCTCGCTTATTGTACGATAGCGTGTCCTCAGGAACAATACAGGTTGGCAGATGCGCAGGAGCGAGGGGTCCAGACGGGGGCTCCCCTGGACTCACGCACCTTGCTCGACACCCTCTGCACGGCCTCTCATACTTAGCCGTCAGCTCTCGGGCCGCCCCCTGCAATTTGAACAAAACCACGCATCCCTGAAAACCCCAGATTACCTACCATACATGACGAGTTCGCATAGCTACTGCAGAGAAAGAGAAGATGCTGTGCGTGGGGTACCCGCACGCCATGTGATCATTTGCTGTGCGGACCGCCTTGCAGCCCACGCAAGGGTGCCCTGATGCCGCGTACCGCCTTGTAGCCCACGGGCGGGTGCCCTGATGCCGCCGACCTCAACCCTGATACCGGACGTTGTTTCCATTCATATACTCCAGAGGGGCTAACATTTCATCGTACAAAGAGCTCAAGGAGCTAGGGCCCCCAAAGTGGCCCAGAGGAGCAAAAGGGGCAATGTAACATTTCTTCTCCTTGAGTGACTCACTGCCGATGCAGGGGCCGAGCTCCTTGAACAAGAACAAATGTTACCCCCTCTGACCTTCCTGGGGTACCGTACTTGTACAGAAATGTGCAACATCAGGGTTGTGCTGTAGCATGTGCGTGCGTGTGCAGCAGGCTGCATACAGAGGTACGGTAATTGCCATGACCATACAACCAGCAGTGAGTGCCTCAAAAGACAGGGTGCAGGGGACATGGGGCAGGGACAGGGGACAGGGGACAGGGACAGGGGCAGGAGGCAAGGGAGAAGGGCCATGCATCTGTGGTGCTGGGCCCCTGGTGCAGGGTTGAGAAAGGGGCGCGGGACAGGGAATGCACACCAGGCTGGGCTAAGTCATAGCAGGTAGCTAAACTCAGTAGCATCAAGCACATGCATGATTGGGACACGTGGATTCGTGGTCTGGCATAATGACTTTGTCATAAGCGCCCTTCCACCACCTACTTAAGCTCATGACCGTGACCGTTTGGCCAAGGGTAGGTGTTTCCCTGCGTGCCTTGCGGCGCCCACTGAGCAAGATCGCGTGATACAGACTACAAACATCTTGTTTTGTGGATTACATACTTAGCAGAGCAAGAGGTGACCAGTAGGGCTGTAGAGCATTCCGTTGCTTAATGCGGCCGCCTTGGCCCTCAGTGGCTCTAGGCTAGACTGGTGCCTCGCGATCAGCAAAGCATATTACATACTCAGCTGTGAAGGATGTGGCCAACGAGCTTCCGTCTGCTCCGCGAGCCATCCACGGTGAGTGCCACCCGCCATCGGCGCGCCTGTTCTGAAGCGTATAGAATTTTTTAATGATACCATTTGGCAGTGTGGTACAAAATAGCGGGACGGTTGTCAGGTCCTTGCCAGCAGCAGGAGTGCAGGGTCCGCGACAATAGTGAAACAACATGGGTATGAAAAAAGCTTTGAAGCGTAAGACGCGATTGCTTATATACGCATGCGCGCGTAGCCGACGTTAGGCAACGTGGCCCCGCCCTCAGCAAGCAAGCAAGGGTCAGGGGGCACGGGTTACAGTCACCCGGACTGCTGGAGAGCCAGGGCCACAAGGATGGAGAATGCATTAGGCGGGCTTTAGCACAAGCGGCTCGGTTGACAGTCTTTGCAAGGGAACTTAAGTGTCTGCAGATGGGGTCCTGCCCAGCAGACCCTTGCAAGCAAGGGCAAGTGCCTCGCTCCCAGCAGGCTTGCTCCTCAGTCACAACTAACTGACTGTCTGACAACTGTTCCACCCCTGGCTTCACCCCTTCCCTTTGCCAGGGCGATACGTAACTGCCCAAAGCGCTGCAAATCTCTGGCGTGCAGCATCCTGGGGCCAAAGGACATCAGTGCTGTGCAGGAGCTTAAGCCAACAGCACATGCACACGTGCACAGACCATGCAGCATAATACAACACCTGCAGCAACGGAGGGAAGGCCAAACGATGCAGCAAAAGCAGCAGCAAGGGAAGCCGCCAAGAATGGGAATGCAGACAGGGAGCAGCAAAAGTTCCTCCTGGTTGATTTGGACCGAACGGAACAACTGGAAATAAAGCTGTCAAAAACATTTGCAGCATGGAAAGTAGTAAAGCAGCAGCGGGATGAGGCGAGGGCGGCTGTGGCCCAGGCAGAGCGAAGGCAGGCGCTGGCTGAGGCTGCATGGGCCCGGGCGACACACCGGCAGGCTACAGCAGTTGAGGCGGCCAGGGCCCAGGTGCGGGAGGAGCGGGATGCAGCACTGAAGGCGGCCAGGGTCCAGGCGCAGGAGGAGCGGGATGCAGCTGTCGAGGCGGCCAGGGTCCAGGCGCAGGAGGAGCAGGATGAAAAGGACGCAGTCTGGGCACTTGAGCTTATGGCATGGAGAGCTCGTGTGGATAGGTTGCACAAGCAGCTGGTCCAGCTCATAGCCAATGAGGAAAGAGTTTGGCAGCTGCAACAGCAGCAGGTGCAGGAGGAGCAGCAGCAGCTGCAGGCGGTCAATGCTCTGGCAGCTGGTGGTGGGGCAAGGTGTGACAGCTGGTCACCTGGCGCTGCTGGTGGTTGGCCTCACGACGAGCAAGAGCAGCAGGTGGGCAACCCTATTTGGGCTGGTTTCAGAGGGTAGAAACGTCAGTGATTTCTGTTGGAAAGGTGTTTGACAACATGCCACAAATGAATAAGCAAGTTCCTTTACTCCGCTTGTAGCCAAAGTCAGTACTTGAGCACGCCAATGTGCACACCATGTATGCCTTTGCCCTGTCCAGCCCAGTGCAATTAGCGCCAGGTGCTCTGACGCTCTGCACCAGGAGTGCGTGCCAAGCATGTGCCAAACCTGCAATGTCACCATCCATGCGACATCAGGATCTGCTTGCTTTATCAACTGCTGATGATATTAATATGGGGCACAACCGTATGTAGTAACTCCACTGTGAATGCGCCAGGCAGAAAACCCTTGAACTAATACCGCTGACCTGAAATGCTTACAGGAGCCCCTGGTGTCAGCGGAGGCATGCCAGCCACCAGCAGCAGACCCGGCAAATCAGCTGGGAGGGGCCCACGCCAGGCTGCAGCAGCGCCAGGGCGTGCAGTTTGACAGCAGCTGCAGCTACAGCGGCGGTGATGGGTCCACATTGCTGCCTGGCATCTCTACCCTCGAGCAGCGAGCACCTGGGCAGCAGCAGCCACAGCTGCAGCCACAGTCGTCCTCACTGCTACCGCCGTCTTCATCGCCACAGCAGCAGGTGCCACCCCCACCCCCACCCCCACCCCCACCCCCGCCCCTGATCCCAACCCCACCCCCGCCCCTGATCCCATCCCCACCTCTGCCTCTGCTCCCACCCCCGCGCCCGCCCCTGATCCTGCCCTGGCTTCAACAGCTGCCACCACGACCACCGTGGCACGAGCAGGAGCCGCAGCATGGGCACCCTAGCAAGCGTGCCAGGCTCGCACCCTCTGTGCAGCCGCACCCCTGCAGCATGTCAAGCGCACTGCAGCCACCTGATGGGCCCATGCTCGGCGGGCCGATGTACGATCGGCCTGGGGAAGCATCCCTGGTCTGGCCCACTGCCACCCACACGTCCCTGCCCGTCGAACACGTGGACCAGCAGCTGCAGCAGGCCTCTGGTCGGCCCATGCAGCAGCCGGCCATTCCCCACGAGGCAGCTCCACTGTTGCCCAGCAGTGTCACCCACGCCCAGCGTGACCGCAACCAGCAGCAGCTGCTTCAGCAGCAGCAGCAGCAGCAGCAGGCACTTCCACAGCAGCAGAGCCTAAAAAGCAGCTACCCGGCTGTGGCATCAGTGGGTGTGGTGTGTGAAGCTGTGCCATCGCCCTACACCCAGCCATGCGCCCAAGCCACGGCAGCTGGAAGCCTACAGGGATGGCTGGCAAGTGGGAGGGACGGAGTGTTCCAGGCACGGGAGCTGCTGGCAGCGACCTCCTCCGCACAGCATCATGCGCCGCTGCAGCAGCCAGCAGCCCCTTGGGGCACGGCCTCCATTCTATCATCATCTGTCAGCGAGCTTCACGAGCAGCTACCACAACGGCCACAGCCACTGCAGTACCACGGTTTCACCCTTCCGGCTGCATCCCCGCTGGCTGGAGGAACGCCCGTGTTCCAAGGCCCGCAGCAGCGCCAGGTGGGACTGCAGGGGGGCTTGCAGCACTACCCACCGCAGGGGGCTACGGCCCTGCCAGGGGCCCAGCAGCGAAGCTCACAGCATCCCACGGTGGGCCAACAGCTTCAGAGGCCGCAGCCACAGCTGCAGCCGCTGAGGCAGAGCAGTGGTAACACCCTTCTGCCTAGAGCCCCGGCAGATGTGACGCCTGTGTACTCAGGCGCACAGCAGCACCAGGCGGCGGCAAATGGGGGCTTGCAGCACCACTCACCGCAGGGGGCTACGGCCATGCCGCTGGTGGCCCAGGGGAGCTCACAGCGTGTCATGGGCCAACAGCCCCAACAGCTGCGGCAGGAGCAGCAGCAGCCTTTTGCCATCAACATGGCAGCAGGGCCCACGCTAGACGTCCAGACGCATCAACAGCTGCTGAGGGAGCGGTTGCATGTCCAGAAACGGCAGCAGCAGTTTGGCACCCTGCAACAGCAGCAGGGCTGAGGGCAGCAGGACACGGCGGGCCAAGGCAGGGCAAACGGGCAGACGGGAGGAGATCTGGGCCAGGGCAGCCGCAGTGTGTGACACACTGTTGTGAGACGGCCATGCTGCTGGCTGGAGGGGCGAACGGCAGTGGGTTGGGGCGGGAGGCTGGTGCATGGCTGGGCCTCATCAGTGCATACTGTCGTACGTGATAGCAGGTAGAGGAGGGTCGTTGCCCGGCTATCTTGGTGTGCGCTGGACGCCAGCAGCAACAAACGCGAGGAGAGACAGTGGGGTGAGGGATGCATGGCTGTGTGTGCGTGATGGGCATGCATGCATGCATGCATGCAGCATGCAAGCAAGGGGCGGCATGCATGGCCGGCAGGTTGGGCGGGTCATGTATGTAGCTTACTATGGATGTATGGGGGCCACCTGGGTGCACCCCGGGTGCAACATACCCCGCCTCCTTAACCCACGTGGAGGTGCTTCTGTCAGCTCCCACGTGTCTATGACTATGATTTATGTAGCTTGGAGGGTAGTTCGAAAACCATGGCCTACACCAACGCTGCTTACGAACCCTGGAGTAAGCGGCTGCTGTGAGCCCAGCCACCATGCACTGCGTGTGTACGGTATTGTATTGCGGTGTGTTGATCGGTATGCAAGTCGGCAGGGGATGGTGCAACACGACATGCATGGGTGCGTGGGTAGGAAGGGGTGAGGGGCGTGTGTCATGCCTGGTTGATGATCATTGGTCGGCAAGGCATGCCATGGTCATGCGGTAGGCCGGCATGTCATGGTCATGGCCATTATTCTGTCGATGCCACATGCAATGTCTTGTATGGTCTTGGCCATTACCTACGTACGCAGCCTTCGCACACAGGCTGCGGTGTGGTCTTGTGTGCAGTGCTTGATTTGTGGTCGGTTAGGGTGGACAGGTGGCTCTGGCTCACAAGGAGTGATGGCCTCCCAAGGCTCTTGTACATCGCATTTAGCTAGCAGGGCAAATCAAGGAAATGACATGTACAGCTACGTTTAATGCTGGGATTTATAGAATGTTGGTGGTGTCTTGCCCATGCATGGTTATGATGTCGCTGTCCTAGACAGGGGCAGGGACATCCGCAAAGGGACCGGTAACACTTGTTAGATGTGCTCTCCTGTGCATGGCTTTTATTTGTGTTTGCCCCATGCATGCCAAAGCAACACTGCACGCAGGGTTGTTTGGCGACTGCGTGCAGGTCGAATTACTTTGTATCTCCTTCCTGATCATCATATTCTATTTGTTGCCGCCCGCGACCGAAAGCACTGCTATAAAGTACAAAAAAATCACGATGCATCATGTGAGCAGCCAGACGTCATGAGAGCATCACGGCCATGATGCATGGTTCGCATTAAGGAAGGCTGCAGCCAACAGCTTCTGTAAGTGCTTTTACTGCTGTCGCCAGGGCTCTTCCTGTGCGTCCTAGTGCTAGCTGGAAGCAGCAGGGGCAAAGCAGGGGCAAAGCAGGGGCCTTGGTGGACGGGAAGGTGCAAGCACGGTAGTGTATTTTGGAGCTTGGAGGTGGTGGGTCAGGGGAGAGTCTCCCCTGTAGTGGGTCGTGGATGGGCGGGTTGGTGCACGTGCAAGCACACAGCAGGGGCTGGTGGACGCAAGGGTGTATGTTATAGCCCGTGCCCGTGCAGGTGGCATGGAGCTGCATGGCGGTGCGGGACAGCTGCATGTACGTGTCTGGTGCTGTGCACAAGACGCCACCGCTGCCAACTACACTCTACGCGGGGCAAGAGGGCAGTCCACTAGAGACAGACATGGCTGGGCTGGCTGGGCGGGCTGGAAGTGACATGCCTTCCGGTGGAGTTGGGCACACGGCTGGGCTGGCTGGAAACGAATGGCATGCACTGGGTGGCTGGGACTGCTGCAAGGTAGTGGTTAGGGGGGGAGTCGAAGGGATAGGACATTTCTATTCCGCTTGTCAAAGGATGGCTGACGCCCGCCGGCAACGACACGTATCGATTATGGGCCCCCATTATTAAGAGGCTCTCTGGGCCCAAGGCCAGGCCCTAGCGACGGGCAGTTGGGCCCTGCCCGCCTTTCACTCCTTTGTACTGCGGGGACATGCCCTTCCTGGTCATCGCCAATACAAAGGCTCTTCTTGTACTTTGTGTTGGACAGGTATCGCCAGAACCACAGCGTGTTATTAGTACATAGCAGCGGTGTTCTCCTTGACCCATCGTGGAGCGACTGGCAAAAGCTGCCTTGCCTTCAACTTGGAGTTTGATGCCTAGCTTCAATTAGATAGAACACTTTACGTAACGTGAAGAAAAAGGAGCTTCCATTGCAGCGCACCCCCTTTACCCCTGCATTACCTTTCAATTTGCTACCAAATACTGACAGATCAGGCTGAACGGCATTATCTTACCCAGACTTAATAGCAACATGCAGCGCCAATCAGTCTTGGGCTCGCGGCGCCTTTCCCGCCCGATCGTGCCTTCCACTCGTCCATGTTGCCCCTCGCCCCATCCGTCCACCTCCCGCCCGTCCACCCACGTTTCCGCCACACCCGCCTCCATCCTGGCACCACCAGCCCCTTCCCACACCTACAACCCGGCACCACATCAATCCTCCTACACACCCACCCCCACCACCTCCTCGACCTCGCTGCACCCCACGCTGGACCTGCTCCGCTCGCGCCTGGCCTCCGGCAGCCAGCCCGGCTCCCGCTCCGACGGCTGCCGGCTGGGTCTGGTTGTTGAGGGCGGCGGCATGCGCGGCGTGGTGAGCGGGGCAATGCTGATGGCGCTGCGGGACCTGGGCCTGGCGCACGCCTTCGACGCGGTGTATGGCAGCAGCGCGGGCGCCATCAACGCAGCCTACTTCCTCACAGGCCAGGTGGAGGGGCTGCACATATACACACAGGAGCTGGCCAAGGGGGACAACTTCCTGGACCTCAGGTGAGGCGGGGTGCTAGAACCGCCCGGCTGTGCAAGTGCACCTGCGTATATGCATGCCCTTGACCCACCTGTGCGCCTGAGCTGACGCAGTTCCGCCCCGCCTCGTTGCCCCCACCTGCCCCACAGGCGCCTGTTCGCCCCCGGCAACACCTCCTCCTCGGCCGCCTCCTCCTCCGCTGCCTCCTCCCCGTCCTCCCCCTCCACCCCGTCCTCCGCCCCCCGGCCCGCCATGGACCTTGGCTTCCTGTTCGGCCGCGTGATGCGCGGCTCCGTGCCCCTGGACTGGCCCCGCCTGCTGGCCTCGCCCGTGCCGCTCAAGGTGGTGGCCTCCTGCCTGGACTCGCGGCGGGCGGTGACGCTGGAGGGCTTCGCCAGCGAGCAGGAGCTGGAGGCCTGCCTGCGGGCCAGCGCCACGGTGCCGGTGGTGGCGGGCGGGCCGGTGCACGTGCGCGGCATGCGGCTGGTGGACGCGGCGGTGTTCGAGCCCGTGCCCACGCAGGCGGCGGTGAGGGACGGATGCACGCACGTGCTGGTGCTGTGCACGAGACCAGCACCGCCAATACACGTGGGGCAGGAGCAGGAGGGGACGGGCAACGGGCTGAGTGGCCTGATTGGCGGCGTGATGTGCGCTGTGCGCGAGGGCGTTGAGGCGGGCGTGAAGCGGCTGCTGCTGAACGCGCCGTACATGGGCGACACGTGGGCCCTGCCGCAGTCGGCACGTGCGCCGCGGGAGCACGACCGGGCGCTGGCGGCGGCGGCGCGCGGCTGCCCCGCCGCGGCGCGTGCTGCGCTGGGCGCGTGGGTGCTGCCCGTGCACCCTCCCCACACGGCGGGCTGCACGCCCGTGTGCCAGGACCCCGAGACGCTGCTGGCGGGCATGGACGTGGGGCGGAGGGCGCTGCTGGAGGCGATGGAGCCGCTGGGGCTGGCGGCGGGGGCAGCGGTGGGGCAGGCGCAGGGGCAGCGGCAGGGGCAGGGGCAGGTGGAGGGGGCCCTTGAGGAGCGGCGGTCTGGGGGCTTGGAGGGGCGCGGCAGCCTGGGGGGGAGGGGCAGTCTGGGTGGCGGTCTGGTGTGGTCTGAGGTGGTGGGGCTGAGCGCGCTGGACTCGATGGACGTGCTGGCGGGGGCGGGGGCGGCGGCGTGAGGGTGTGTGTGAAGGAAGCGGGACGAGGGGGCAATGTGCGCAGCAGTGCCGTTGCAACCCTCGTACCGGTATTGAAGTGAATTTGTACACCACTGCTCAATACCGGTATTGCAGTCCTTAGACATGATCACTCCCTACGGATATCTCCGTACATGCAATGAACTGAGCCTGCATTAAAAGGCATATCGAAGACTGTATGGTCGGGCCGCGTGCAACATGCATGAGCGTGCGCGCATCGGCATTGGTGCAGATGCTTGGGTGCAGGGGGAATGGAATGTGTGCCCCTGGCATGGGGGAGCTTGTGGACTAAGATAATTCATGCATTGATTGGAACCCATTGACATTGATTTTATTCATGAATCGGTCAGTGTAGAGCTTAACAAAAGTGCACATTGCGTGCACACAGCTACCGGTGTACCACGGCATTCATGGCCTTGCACCACTCTGGTGCACGGCCATATGCCCAGGCCGTGCTGTGGCTTAGGTGGTACGTGTGGCGCCCCTTTTTTTCTGTGGAAAGGTTTACAGGTAAGCCCCCTGTGTGGCTCCACCGCTTGCGAGCCAGAGGCACCAACCACACATGTACGTGCGATACTGCATGTGCTGACAGTGCACGGCACACATGTCTCGAAAAACTCCACGAACCTTGGAATGCTACACGTCATGTCTGTGAAGTCCTGTGTAACATGCTCCACCGATAAAACCCGTTTCAGCTGTACGGAGCATTTGAAGCTGCTACCGCGTCCAGCCATAGCCGTAGAGCATCAGCAGCCCTCAGCCCCCGGAGCCGGCACCAGCAGCGAGCGTGTCCCGGTGCACGTGTCCCGGAGCAAGTCGGCCCAGTCGCCCTCCCGCCCACACCTGCCCACACACTCCGCCAAGACTCGGCTTGATGCACCGTACTGCCTGATCCAGGTGCCACGGCTCCCCTCCGGGCCCCTCTGGGGCAATATAAAGCACCAACCTTTCTCAACATATGCCCAAGGGGCTTGTACGCATTGAACGCGTACCTGCAGTCACCCGGAGCTCTCGTGTGCCATGCATGCATGTGGCCAACCGATCCAGCAGCGAGGAACACTCCGCCAGGTGGCTTTTGCCGGGGGACAGGTCTAGCCTAGGGCTTCCCCTCGCCCCGGCACACGGCCAGCTCGCACCCCCACGACGCGTGCAGCTCGAATGCGGATGTGCAGCCTTGCGGCTTTACGAAGGTTTCTGTGCCTCTTAGGCCGTGCGGCACAGCTCTCGGCAGCCTCAGTATTGTAGTCTGCCCCCTATCAACGGATTCCCAACCCTTGACGGCCGCATGAGTCCGGCCGTCACTGGACGTGTCTCCCCGCCGCATGCGCCTCCAGTGTGGCCCCTGTGGCACTGGCCCTGGGGCGGCTCCGCAGCTGTGCCCCGCCACGGCGCATGCCCCTCAGTCCCAGCCCCTGATGAAGTCCTTGTCCCCTAGCAGCTCCGCCAGGCGTTTGTTGTACGGCCTGGCAGGTGCAAGGGGGGTGGAGAGGGGAGGGCGGGAGAGAGGGGGGTGGGAAGAGGCACTGGGTGAGTGGGTGCGGGAGTGTGTGGGTTGGTGCGTGGGTTGGTTGGTGGGTAAGGTATTGGACCGGGTAGCGCACGCAAAGGGAAGCACCACAGGTAGAGCGGGGGGATGCGAGCGGCGGGCGGCCGGAGGGGCTGCCGCAACGAAAATGCGCACCACATCGGAACCGACGGGAGGGTTTTGGCACACAGTCCCCACGGGTCAGGGTGAGGGAGACCGGAGTCTGGCGCACCGGCAGGGGTGCGGGCGCAACCCGTCAGCGCCCCTCCCCTCCCACGGGAACCCGCAGACGAGGGCCTACGGAACAAAGCACACACCCAGCTGCCCTGCGTCGCCGCTGCCGTGCCCAACCGGGTGGGATACCGCACACCCGCACACCGTCCCACACACCCCTTCCACACCCGCACCTGTAGAAGTCTGCCAGCGTCTTCCGCACGTCCGCCGGCATCTCCGGCCGCTCAAACGGCTGCAAGCCGCCACTTGCCCCCGCCCCCGCCCCTCCCAGCTCCGCCGCCCTGTCGTCGCGCTGTACGCCGCCCGCCGCTAGCGCCGCCATGCGGTTGCTCCGGAACCTGCCCTCCACGTCGTCGTACAGCGTGCGGTTGATGTCGGCCCACAGGCGGTCGTCCTCAATGATGGGCTTGGGCTTGCCGGCCTGGGGGTGGGCGGGACGCAGGGGAGAAGGTTCGAACACTTGACGGACTTGACTCGTTTCAAGCGGTCAGCATGGCCAGCACGTCATGTGCTGGGCTCCAGAGAGTCACGCCGCTTGTCGCTTGCCCTGAAACTCACCTCCCCACCTGACGCACGCAACGCATTCAACCAGGCAACGTACAGACGTGTCTGGTCAGGGACTTGACACCTGGCTCATGCCCCGCCCACAGGCCGACCCGCCCAGCCCCCGGCCCCACCTTGTTCCCCTCGACTCAACAGACTCAACGAACCTGCACCCAACACCTAGCCCACGCCCAGCCTTACACGCCCTCCCCCACTCCCACCCCCTCCCCCACCTTGTCCCCCTTGTCCACTTCGGCCAGGAACTTGTGGTACGTGATGGCCTCGGGGTCCAAGTTGAAGAAGGACAGCACCTGCGCCCGCAGGGAGGGGGCGGACGGAGAGAGGGCAGAGATCAGGTAAAGAAAGGACAGTACCTGGGCCAGGGAGGGGGAAAGGGGCGGACGCGGGGCAGTTGGGGTTGCGTGGTGGGTTGTGTGCTGCAAGGCGCCGGGGTCCAGGCTGCAGCACCGGTACTGGGTGGTTGGGGAGGGAAGGGGAGGTGTCAGGGTGTAGCAGGATGCGGTGCAGCGATGTACAAACCGAGGAACGAGGCAACGCTGACAAGGGAGCGTGAGCATGGACGGTTGCTAGGTGTCTGTGTGTTTTTCTAGTGTGCTGGCGGGTGGGGGGACGGAAGCGAGGGCGCTGGAGCTGCACAAGCGCGCACAGTGGCAGTGCTAGTGTTGGGGCATACGCCCAAGGAGGCCAGGGCTCAGCAAGTAGGGAGGGGGGGTTACGCGTAAAACGCGAGAAACCGTGTAAGGCGTCAGGGAATCGCGGAAATGCTGGTGCCTGTGCGCGAAGGGAAAGTGGGTTGACAAATCGAAGCCAAAGTAAGGGAGGGGGGGTTGGAGACAGGGCCGGGGACCCTTAATACCGTTGGGTGTTGCAGCGGCAGCGTCGGTGGGTGCGTGCTGCAGGGCGTCGGGATAACACTTATGGGGAGGGGAGGGAATGTGGGATACGAGGTGGATGGGGCGTGGCGTTAGGAAGGCGGGCCCAGCGCAACCGCCCCAGACGGGTCCTCGGTCATTATACACTCGCGCAACATGCCCGCCTGGTCTGCGTGGTAGCGCTGCACCGCCCCCGTGCTACACGCACGACAAAAGCATCCACATACCCCGCGCGCCCCATCAGGGATCTCCCCTGACCCCACCTGCTTGAACACGCCCCCCGGGTCTGCGTAGTAGTCCTCCGAGCGCAGGATGAGGAAGTCCCTCCGGTCGAAAAGCTGCAGCCACACCTCCAGGTACACGCTGTACACGCCGCGCAGAAACTGCGGAGGGGGGTGGGAGCAGCAGCAGCAATGGTAGTAGCAGTAGCAGCAGTAGACGGACGTGTTGGGCTTCCGCTGTGTTGAATAGGTAGACTCGTACAGTGCAAAGCTGTAAAAGCACCGCCCTTACCCGCTCCCTCACTCTGCTAGCCGCTGTGGACTGGGCAGGGGTCGTGCACAGGCAGCAGTAAGCCCCACCTGACCGCAGCGGAACGCCACTTCTCCCGTACGCATGCCAACGACCTCACGGTCGCACCCACAACCATACACCCGCCCATACATCCACATATATACCCATACACCCATATCCACAACCACACTCACCACACCCACGATCACCCACCTGGTCGCAGTGGAACACCACCACCTTTTCAGTGTGCGCTCAACAACACCACACCAGCATCCACCACGCGTACAAAAGTCAACACGCCCCCCCCCCCCCCCCGCCCTCCTCCCCAACCCCCCACCCCCACCTGGTCGCTGTGGAAGAACCCTCCCTCATACCCCAACTGCCTCACACTCCCACCCACCTACGACATAACGAAATACGCAAACCAACCCCCTGGTGACACCCACCAAACCCCACCTGGTCGCAGTGGAAGAATACCTTCTCCTCCTTCATGCCCCACGACTCGAAGTGCAGCAGGCAGCTGGTCTCGTCGTGCTGCGCCATGCACTCCCGCAGCACGCCAAGCTGTACGCCAGCGGCAGGGTGAGGGGAGGGGAGGGAAGGACGGTTTGTTTGCCGGTAGTTACACGAAGCAGGCTGTCGTACCGAGTCACGCGAAGGCGGTTTGCGTTCAGGTAAACCAGGAGCCCAACCCCAGGAAGGAGGGAGGGCAGGTCCGCCAAGGTGAAGAGCCACTTGGAAGTAGCGTGGGACGCCGTGCCGGGGCATGCCACACGCAGCGGGACATACGGGCAGGGGCAGTCCAGCACACATCCGTACGGAGGTGGGAGGCGCGCCGTACCTGCTCGTTGACGTACGTGCGGAAGCCCTCCACGTTCTTGCCGTACTTGTTGTGGTAGTGGTCGTAGAACCAGTACGAGCTGTACAGCCTGCACTGGTTCCGGGGGCAGGCAAGGAAGAAGGGCGTGTGCAGAGCTGCTCCCAGCCAACCGCGTCAGGGCCCTGCTACACATCCCCCCGCAGCGCTTCCACTTCGACTCGCTCGCCTGCCCATCCAACGGGTCTCCCCAAACCACCAAAACGAGAGGCAAAATATAGAGAAGAGATGCAATATATGCCCAAAGGGCTTATATTGCCCATAGGGGCCGCTATATATGCCCAAAGGGGCTTTGCAGCACCAAAGCTTTGCGGCCAAGCTAAACGGCGAGCTGGACGTTCCCCGGGATCGCACCTCTCCTTGGGGTTCCTCCCCCACAGCTCAGAGCCTAGGATGACAATGCAATCATCATCCCAGGATACCTGCTCTGCGGTTCCCTCCAACCCACCCCCACCCCCGTCGCACCTCTCCACCGGGCTCCTCAGCAGCATGACCATCCTTCGCCCACCACCCCCTCCCTCGTCACAGTAACGACGTATTCCGCCCTGCCTGCCCGCCGCTCGACCTCACCATTTTGGCCCATTTCCCCTGCTTTCTGCTCCCAGCCTCTTCGCCACCCCCGCCCCTCCCTCCTAGCTGCTGCCGCTCTACGCTCCTCACCCCACCCCACCATACCCTTCCCAACACCCCCGCCCCTCCAACCCACCCCCACCCCCACCGCACCTCTCCGCGCAGGTGGCCGCTCGTTCCCCATCCCAACCACCAACCACCAACCACCAAGTACCGGTACCTCCCCCGGAACGATATGAAGCATCATCGCCCCCAGCCCACCTCTCCACCGGGTTCCGCAGCAGCATGACCATCCGCGGCGGCCGCTTGCCGTACACCGCCGACAGCAGCAGCGGCAGCGATACGGAGTTGTACGGGATGCCCAGGCGGCCGGCCACCTGCGTGTACGGCACGTAGGTGCGCAACTTCCACATAGTGTACGCAACCATGCACTGCACCTCAGTGTGCGCGCGCTTCCGCTGTCTGTGGTCGCCTGATAACTACTGGGCTCTGCGAGACGATGACCAGCGTGCCGTGCCATGCTGCGCGGGTCCCGACCTGTGCATACGGCGCGGTGCAGGACACACCGTGTGCCCGCACGCGCTTTGCTTCTCGCCAGTCACGGTGACTCCAGTAGGAGCTCGGAAGTCCACACCGTGGGACGCCTCAACCGCGCACCTGCCTGTCCGCCACCCTATTTCCTACCGTAAATCGAGCAGGGGAAAATCGAGCGTCCCCTTCCCCCAACACCGCACCTTCCTGTCTGCCTCCCGTGCCGGCCCGAAGCACCCCTCCAGGCACTCCGCCCGCTCCGGCCCCTCCTTGTGTTTGTCGTGGCAGCCCCCCCAACAGGGCTTCATGGCGTCCATGAAGGCACGGTGCGTGCGCATGCCTTTGTGTGTTGGGGGGGGGGGGGGGGGGGGGGGGGGTGCCGGCGAAAACGGCAGAAAACGTGGGGGGGGGGGGGGGGGGGGGGGGGGGGAGGCACGGGTGCAGGGAACGGGACGGGGAGGGGAGGGGGTCATCGCTGAGCGGCATCGACAAAACAAAGCGGAGGTTCAATAGGAATCCAATGCATTGTCAGGGAGGCGCTTGGAGACCCTAGCGCCGGATACGGACGACCAACCCACAACACAGCTTACACTACGCCCACCCATCGACCTAGACCCGTTCACCAGCTGCCGCTGACCCACCCGGGCTCCAGTACAAGGCCAGCACGCTGCTGGATCCGTCCAGCACCAGCCCCGGACCAGCAGGAACATTACCGGTGCGTGTGAATACTTCGGACTACAGTATTTGCTAATGCCATCATTACGACCCACCCGGGCTCCAGTAGAATGCCAACGTGCTGCTGGAGCCGTCAAAGAGCACCTTGTGCTGCCGAGACAGCCACTCGGGGGAGCCGGGGCTTGGGGCGGGGGAGGTGGTGGTGGTGGTGGTGGTGGTGGTCGGTGTGACGGCTGCGCCCTTGGCTGCCCGCATCCTGTCCCACTTGACCAGCTTGGCCACCGCACCCTGGATGCCCGACATGTAGCCCTCAAACGTCTGGGGAAAGGGGGCCGATTTCGGGAAGGGGGCCGGTTTCGGGAAGCGGACCGATTCCGAGTATGGGGCCGATTACCGTTGACACACAGTCAAGGCAACGGGATTATGGACTTGCCACAAGTGGCGAGAGGAGCGGGCGCTCGGGGGTCGGGGGGGAAGAAATGGAGAGGGTACAACGAGCTGAAAGGGCATGTAGATAACCTGGCGTTGGAGTACGGCGTCGCAGTAGTTTAGGCCCCGCACCCCAGCCACCCCTAGCCGCACACGCCTTCCCATTCGCTGCTGGGGCCCTGCTTCCCCCCCAGCCTTGCCAACCAGTAGCACACGGTAGCAGCAGTAGCAGCAGCACCCAACCGACCTCCCCCCCTCCTGCCCATCCCACCTTGTCCCACTCGGCCCAGAAGTGCCACCGTGACACGTCTGACTGCGGGCAGGGGGCGGGCCCGGGGGAAAGGGGGGCAAGGAAAGAGGTTGTGGGTAAGGGCGCGGGGCAGAGGGGCGGGGGTGAAAGAGGACGACACAGCGGCGCTGTGTACGGCAGGGGGCAGGAGGCAGGGTGCATGGGTGCGTGAGGTAGGGGCAGAGTTGGCACGGAGGGGCGGCGCGGTGCCGCCCTTAGGACAGCAGCCCGGAAATGGCCACCGGAGGGCCAGGCCCATTCTGGGCACCAGCGGGTGCTGTGCACAGCTATTCAGTCTGAGGCGTACGCAGCAACTGCCCTTGCCACTAACTGCATCAGCAGCACCATGCCACAGGTGCCAGTGCAGGTTGAATGTGCACGGAAGCTGAGCACGCCGCACCCTACAGCCCCACCTGCCACTCCTCCCGACGCCAGGACCGGGCCATAGCACACACACCCCTGTGAGCACCAGCGGGTGCTTATACACACCCGGTCTCCCCACGCTCCCATATACGCACCGCGCCTTAGGGGCCATAGCACCCCGCCCGCCCCTGACAGACACACCTTGAGCACCAGCGGGTGCTTATACACAGCCGTGAACAGCGACGCCGCGCCGCTCTGGAAGCCGCCCAGGATCATGGCGTACGGCAGGCAGCGCATGCCGCCCGCCTTGTCGTCCCCCCCGCCGGGCCCCGCCCAGCAGGGGTTGAGCTGGTCGGGCAGGAAGGGGCGGTCGGGGCCGGGGGCGGAGTCGTACATGGTGGGCTCGAGCACCTGCAGCGCCTCACGCAGCTCCCAGCCTGGAAGGGTGGGGAAAGAGTGGACGGAGCACTTATGACATGGTGTGTAACTGCATAGTAGGGGTGGTGCTGAACGGGGGTTAAGAAGCCGCGTTGAAGGAATCCCGGTGGGAGTGACGCGGCTGCTCCAGCTCCAACGAGGATGGCTCCAGCACCTCCAGCCCAGACAGCAGTGAGCAATATGATTGGAAGGGGCGTGTTCGTTGCGGAGTGCGTTTTTGGTGGCGGTCATTGGTGTGGATTGTGAGCAGGCCTGCAGCGCTGCACAAAGCCCTCAACCTGAGGGGGCGGGGGCCGGGGGGAGGTACGTTGACGAAGTTGATTTCTCACGCCGAAAGCTGGCGGACCTCTAGATTGCCAGTGTCCGGACCGTGGGTGGGGGCGGAAAGAGGGGCAGGATGCATTAGGCGCAGGGGGCTGCAGTGCCCCTCGGAACGCCCTGACTACATATCTTAACGGAGGGTGGAGTGTGAGGTGAAGGGTACGGGTAGTGGTTTGCGGGCTGGGTCCTTCCTGGGTTGTTAAGCGAGTGGCCGGTCGTTGAGATGCCACCGGCTGCGGCACTCAGGACACAGGCAGTGCGAAAGGTTGTTGTGTCTGGAGCTTCCAGCTTGTTGCTTGTGGAGTGGCGCAGGGTGCCGGAGGGCACAGCGAAGGGCTGCATGGATGCGTGGGTTACGTGGCAGGAGGACCAAGAGACTGTGGTGTGGATTGGGAACCGGGAGCCCATGTGTGCGGAGAGGCTCTACGCTGCCAGCCCGTCCAAGTGCGGAGATTGTCGCACGAGCTCGGCTGGCCCATCAGTGCCCTTCCTTGTACGCGAGCGTGTTCCTCACCCCGCGGAAGGCGTGCCCCCAGCAAGCTCCTGGCCGTTATGTCTGTCGTGTCGTTCAGTCCGCCCGAGCTGTCGCCATCGAGCTGAGCCGCATGCGCTTTGTGGCTAGAAGGTAAGAGGAGTAGGATCACAGCGTACGCGAGCATGGCTGCCTGAGGCATGAATGGTTTGCTCAGATCGCAACTGCTACAAGGGTAGCATGGCTTCTATAAAAATATACTATGCAGTTCTGATTTGAGCAATGTTTGCAGCAGTAGGCCTTTGCAGCGCCTCGAGTCCGACACCCTCATAGAGTCATAGTCGTGCCCTCGTGTCATGCCTCCTGGTCGACATGCTGCGGGGCTAGGCATACGCATGCAGATCGGAATCTTTGTTGAGGTCAATCAACTTTGCAACCGAGGTGGGGTGCTGTACACGTCAACCGCTTGACCTGCCTCCCCTGCTTGCACCACCCCTCCCAGAGTCGAGGTGGCAACGGGGCACGCAGCAGCCTTGGCAGCAGCAGCCCGGGGCAGTGCAACCTGCTGCTCGTAACATCTGGAGCGAGAGTGGTATGACACGGTGACAAGGGGACTCGTCGATGACGGGGCAGCAGCCCGGGGAGCGTCAACCTGGCGCAACCGACGCTGGAGATGTCAGACACGGATGCTGCCCGGATGGTACGGCACGCATACGGCAGCAACTGGCAACCCACGAAAGTACAGGGTAGCCAACCCGGTC
>VFQN01002184.1_pt1 | contig 30958 bp, 24 predicted proteins | sample 3512371 | NCBI WGS metagenome assembly VFQN01 (sample SAMN10412370, study PRJNA504923) | tailings metagenome | isolation source: Replicate 2 from Balatoc abandoned mine | place: Philippines: Itogon, Benguet | collected 2017-08-28 | reverse complement strand
TTACAGACACCGCCAAAGTCACAGGTTTTTTTTCATGAGGCCGCGACCTGCGCGATCTACCGGTAGGGGCTCATTCGCTGCCTACACCGCCTGCCGATCCTGATTCTGATCCCACCAACGACCCAACCGTTGTGCCGCTGACACAGAATCCCAAAATCGGTATCTCTAAAGAGGTCGCTTCATTTGTGAATAACCTCAACTATACCTATGACCTTACCTTCAATCTTAAAGTGAAAAACGTAGGTAATGTGCCGCTCAGTAACGTGCAAGTATTTGATACACTGTCTAAAACCTTCCCAAGCCCCGCAACGGTTACTGTACTTGGAATCAGCAGTACTAAGTTTACCGTTAATTCCACCTATACAGGCACCGCAAGCCAGACACAGTTACTTTTGCCTAGCAATGCCTTGGCTATCGGTGATAGCGGAAGTATCACTTTGACCTTGCGCATCACTCCAAATGTATTCACAGGGGTGACATACACGAATATTGCTTACAGTACTGGTCAGAGCCCTCTAGGAGAAACCGTGAAAGATCAATCGCAGTTAGGAAACAATCCCGATCCTGACTTTGACGGCGACCCAACAAACAACTCTGTCCCCACTCCTCTCACCATTCAGCCTCCCGGTAAACTGACGCTCTTACCTAAAGTCTATTTGCAGGGTTCATTGTTTGGGGTATTCTCAGGCAATTTGATGCGCGATGACCTGCGGGTGAAAAACTTGATTCCTAGAAAATCGCCTTACGTGGCTTGGAATCCAATCACTGCTGCCGATACCATTACCTCAAACACGGTGTTGACGGTCAGTGGGCAAGATGCTATCGTAGACTGGGTTTTTGTTGAATTGCGCGATGCCAATGATTCAACTCTCGTCGTAGACAGCCGCTCAGCCTTGGTTCAACGTGACGGTGACATTGTAGAGGTAGACGGCGTTTCGCCTATTACCTTCAACACGATTGTACCGGCCAACTATTTTGTATCGGTTCGTCACCGTAACCATTTAGGGGTCATGTCGCAAACGGCCCTGCCCTTAACGCAGCTCGTTTCTACTATCGATTTTCGTTCGGCAGTCACTCCAACGTATGTTCTGACCAATTCACCGATTCATCAATCGCAGGTGGATGTAGTTCAGGGCAAAGCCCTCTGGGCGGGCAATTCCCTTTATGACGACCAAGTGATTTATCAGGGTACGGACAACGACGTCAACGTCATTTATCAGCAAGTCATTGCCTCCACGAGCAATCCTTTTCTACTGCCTTTCTTCATTCTTTCAGGCTATTACACAGGAGATGTTAACATGGATGGAGAAGTGATTTTTCAGGGAACGACCAATGATGTAGAATACATATACCAAAACGTCATCAACAACCATCCCGGTAACGCCCTTAAACAAAATTTCTTCATCATTCAGGAACAATTACCTAAATAAACACAGACAGACTCAGGGGGGCATTGCCCCCCTATAAAAACCTGAAAATTAACGAATAAACATACACTACAATGAAAAAGGGAATATCTACAATCGGTTGGATTGGGTTAATCTGGTTTCTTGGGTTTGTTAGGGTAGAAGCGCAGCAACTCTCTACAAATCAAGTCAATTACCAATTGACCTACCAAGCCAATACGGGCCTTTATACGGTTTGGGTGGTACCCAAATATGCTACGCCCAACGCTAACAATGCCGATGCCAAAGAATTTGGAGCCACCGCGCAGGTATCGCTGAAAGTTCCCAAAGATTTTGTAATTCAGAATATCACTGACATAAGAGGCACTTGGGAGAAAAACCCCCTCAAATTGGGCAGTCAGTCCCTATTCGCCTCGGCGGGTTTAGATCCTGCTTACAATTATTATGTCATTGGAAAAACAGCTACCGAAACTGATTATGGACCATTTACCAATGGTACACCTGTTGCGCTTTTTACCTTCCAAGGCAATGCCTGCTACAGCCCCATCGGAATCTTAGCAAAAGCAGATCCTTTTGTGGCGGCGGCCAAAAGTGTGGCTTCACTCAATACAGCCTGTAGTTTTTATTCACGCTCCGGACAAACGCCGAGCGGGAATGTAGTTCCTTTGGAGCAATTTGTCGAGAAACTGGGCCCTGACGCCACTTGTAATCCTCCGATTGACTTATCCCTTGACGTGGCTGTCAGCAATCAGCAGCCCGGCTTAAATGGAAATATCACCTTGACTGTCAGTGTCACAAATGAAGGGCAAAATCCAGCATCTGGCGTAGAAGTAAAGGATATTTTACCTGCGGGGATGAGTTTCCAAACTTTTGCTACAGCAACTGGCAACTATAACTCCGCCACCGGTGCATGGACCATTGGAAACATCGCCGTTGGGCAAACCGTCACCTTGTCGATAGGAGTCCAAGTAATACAGACTGGAGTACAGTATTTTACGGCCCAAATTTCCAAGGCAGATCAGACTGATACAGACTCCACCCCCAACAACAACGTTGAAAGCGAAGATGACTTTGACCGAACCTGTATCACGGTGCCAGCGCCGATTTGTGCCGGGCAGATTTTTGAGCTTTCTATTCCGTCGGGATATACCAATATTCAATGGTTTAGAAATGACCAGCCTATCGCCGCTGCCACAACATCCGTTCTCCAAGTTACCGAAGCCGGTACTTACCGATTTACGGCTACCAATGTCGCTTGCCCAACAGCCGGCTGTTGTTCTTATATTTTCTACGAAGGTGACTGCTGCCCTACCAAGCCTATATGTGTGCCTTTTACAGTCCAAAAATTAAAGAAATAAAAAACTTTGGTTTCCATCAATTGAGCCAAAGACCATCGATATATAGATTAGGGAAAAGAGTAGTAGTGTATCATAACAGGGCACAAATGATGCCCTGTTATATCTTAGCCTGCCATCTATCAAAGATAAAATTTTACCCCTTATAAACTATTAAAATGACGCAGCTTCATTACCCTACTCTGGTCGAGGACTGATTTGTTTTAAGACAGAAGTGTCGCTTCCCCCCTTTTTTTGAGGGGGGAAGATATGTCGGTGAAGAATCTTCGTAAAACGTTTGTATCTGCCTGGCAAATTTTAGCTTGCATCGGTGTCTTTATGAGACATAACTACCTCTGGAAATAACTGTCTCACTTTCTTCAAACGACGTTTCCATTCGTTTTTGTTTTATTCAAATGCGCTATCTTCAAAGGTCTTGAGGAACAAACGAATACGCTAAAAAAATGAAGTCATTGGCTGTATATCTTTTTTTGCCTTAAAATGGGTTGCCCCCAAACTCCGCAAGCCTCTTTTGCAATCTTCTAATTTCTTCTGTTTGCAACTTAATGACGGCCTCTTTGCTCTCTAAAAGTTTTTGGTAGAGTTCAAGCGGCTCTACTTTGGCTCCTAAATCCGTGGCTACCTTATCTTGATTTGCGGACTGCGGCCTATCATGACTTAGAGCCACATTACGCGCTGGGATAAGCTCTATAATCTCCACTTTGAAGATTTCCGCCAATTGCGGTAAGTACTTGGCAGGCAGATTGGTTTTTCCACTCTCCCAATTGTGATAGGTTCCTTGCGATACACCCAATACATCAGCGATTTCTGACCCTGTTAGTTTGCAGCGGTCGCGGTTTTTACGAAGAAGAGTACCTATACTCATATATGGCTTTTCGGTTTGAGTATATAGCTTTCAAGACGCCAAAACCGTAGCTCATAACTGACACCTCATACTTTATTAATCGAATTCAATCATCGCTTCAATCTCCTTTTTATCTGTCAATGAATTAAACCAAAGGAGATTGGAAACGTACTTTTTTGAGACCTTAAATTCATATTGTTTATGTCTATTAGCCTGCTCAACTTTGATATTTATGTAAGCCAAATCAATATTTTCAGCGTCTTTTCGATAACTTAAAGGAAAATAATAATGATATTTTGCAAATCCTGTATTTTCATACGGTCTAAAGTCCAAAATATTTCTCAAGTAAACATAATCACAAGAGTCGATGCTAAATCTAATTTTTAAATCATCTCCACCTATCTTGTATTTGATTAAGGAGGAATAAATCCCGTTATCTTTAGAGACATCTAGCAATTCAATCATATTTTCACTTTTATCTCTCATATCAACGAAGAAGCTAAGAAGTTTAAAGGTGAAAGCTATGCATTATACCCATTATTAGGCAATATTTTATTTATCCAATTATTAAAATCTTCTACATTTTCTATTTTATCATAAGTCCAACAATTACAGTTTAGACTTTTACTGAATCCATAATAATGTAATATAAGCCCATTTCCCATAGTTTGATTCTCCGAGAGGATTTTTAGTCTTTCGATTAACCAATTAAGGCTTTTGTCATCTTTCGACCTGTCTAGTTTTATAAAAAGTTGGGGTATCCCAATTCCAATTTGACTTTTTTTACTTAAAATTTCATCAAGTTTAGAAGTCAAAAATGAATCATTTATAAAGTCTACATTTTCTAAATTTTCATAATTATTGATTAAAAAATGCTCAAATTCAAAATCTTTGAGAATAGGAGCTGAAGCATTTAAAATTGCCTGTGTTTGCCCCTCGACTCGTTCTGTCTTAACTATATTAACTGTCGGTATATCTAATCCTAATTCTATATAAGCTTTTGTCTTGTGATGACCATCTAATAAATAGCAAGCTGTATAATCAGCATTTATTGGACTGTATAGTTCGTATGTAATTGTTTTTGGTCGCAAGCCATTTTGAATTATTTGTTTGTAGTACTCTACTCTGTCGTTATTGATTGCATGATTAGGTGTAGTGAAAAATATGTTTAATTTGTCATAAGAGTATGGGTAAAAAGCTCCTGAAAACCTTTCGTTCATAGCTACGTTTTCAGAGTACTCCACTTGACCTTCGTACATAAAGTTGTAAGTATCAAGCTTCATTGTGTATATATTTACATTGTAAATTCCATTTGAAAATAACTCAAGAAATTCCTTAATCGAATTATATACTTCCTCTTCTTCTCCATCAATCAGTACCTGATTTAATCTACTTGTTAATGAATTTCTCTTATCAGAAGAAAAGTTGGATAAGGCATAGTATTGTCCTACACTTCCAGCACAGTCTGGCCAGTTAACTGTAAGTGCAGTTTCTATAACTAAACAACTTGCAAATTCATCAAAAAGCAATTGAATTATGTTCTGTCCGTTTGTTATTTCTACTTCCATTTAATTTACTTAAGGGGGCGGGGCTTTGCGTTCGGGCGGGAAATCGAAGCACAAAAGCCAAATTTATTACTGCTCTTTAATAGAATTACTACCGTTGAGTTTTTTCCGTCGCCCCGCCTGACGCAAAACCCTTGTTATCCGTTCGTTTTTGCCCACTGACAGAAATGAACGCTGATTTTTCAAATATTTATGTCAATTTCATCCTTGTCAACTGTAATCAAAGCTATAGTTGCTTCGTTTTCAGGTGTCAGAACAACTTTTTTTTCTAATACTTTTGAAAGTCCTGTCATATACGTAATAAGTTTATTGTGGTCGTCAATAGAATTAATTTCCTTAGGCGAAATGTCATTTTCAATTTCTGTGTCAACGAAGAAGTGATTATTAATTTGAATTTTGTCTAAAAAAACACTTGCACTTGAACATAAATCATGGTCACCATTCAAATATCCTCTAACGACTTCAAAATCAATTTTGCTTTCGTTTTCTTGTGTCAAGCCATTAAACCATTTAATTGTATAATTTTCATTTACAAATTCAGTCCACTTTCTATTGTCGTCAATGTCCGTGTGAAGGATATAAATATCTCTCAAAGAGCCGTCACAATAATATATTTTGTCTTTAAGTTTCTGAAAGTCCATTGTCAGCGATTACTGTCTGTTAAAATGACGCACAACAAAATATACACTCTCCCCTTCCACCTACTCCCCAAATATACCCACTTTCAACAAAATACACCTAATGATATTATACAATTTTTCTCCCAAAATGAGACAAAACCAAACAGACATAGCAATTTTAGCGTAAAAGCGCCCATTTTGCTATCAAAATTTTTGGTCACGAACAAAAGTTTAATTAAAACAAAAAAGCCGAAGTTTACACTTCAGCTTTGCTTTTGTTATTACGTTATATGAAGTAATCCAAGAACTTGAAAAAACTAAATAAAAACGCTTTTTTCTATTCCACTACAATGCGCTTAACGGCGCCATCTTCATTTTGAACTACACTCACAAAGTAAGTTCCTTTGGGATTTTTGCCCAGGTCTATCTGCCCCACAAAATCCCCCGAAAAATCTTTTACTTCTTTCTTGGCAATTTGCTTTCCTTTGGTGTCGGTTACCGTAATCAGTACGTCACCTTTGATAGGCGCATAAAAACGCAGATTTAACTCATTTTTTTCGGGGTTGTTAGGAAAAGCCTCTAGCCCTCTCACCGAAGCCGGCTTCTGATTGCCACCAATGTTGACATCACCTTCCCAAAATTCTTTAAATTTCGGTTCAAAATCGCGGCCCCAGTTTTCCATATTTCGCTCCAATCTACGCATTTGAGGCTCAATTTTTTTCTCAATGCGTTTCATGCGATCGGCAAATGCCTCCTCATCAAAAGGAAATTTATTGTCTCTGTCGTTGTTCCATTGCTCTGAACGGTTGTTGTCGGGGCCATATCGATATTCACGGCTACGATTTTGGGTACGCTCCTCGCGCGAACCGATTCTACGCTCAGGCATCCCGTCGCCTTCTTCGATGATGATACTCATCCGTCGATTGGTAGCATTTTTGTCATTGCCTTTGAGCGAATCTACGATAGCCTTAATCTTCGACTCCCGTTCGTCACCCGTGAGATTGTTGTAGGTATAAGACCGTTCGATGGTTTCTGTTTTACCGTCTTTTTCTTCGGTCATTCGTACCCTTACGGTTACTTTGTCTTTGTTGGTCTGTTGTTTAGTGTCTTCTTGAGAATTAGCAGTCGAGACCACTCCCAGTCCTACGACCAATGCCATGAGTACCCATTTTGTTTTCATGCTTTTTGTTTTTTAAAACTTTTTCGAAAATTGCACAACTTCCCGAAACTGACGATGTTAAAGTTTCTTAAAATGTGTTAAAGGATGGATAGAATTACCTTAATTTGAACGTTTTCACGTTGTTAAAGTCACAATCACAAGGTCGCATTTCTGAAAAAGAATGTTGCATGAGGTCGAAAAAAAATGATGACAAAATCCAAAATACGGTTACTGATTAGTTTGATGGGGCTAGCTATGCTAGGGCTTGTGGGTTTTCAGTGGCACTGGATCACGAGTGCCTTGGAGCTTCGCAACGAACAGTTTGACCTGAAGGTCTCCGAAGCCATGCAAGAAGTAGTACGTAAACTCGAAAAGCAAGAGATTATTTACCTGATTCGTCAGCGCGAAGAAATAGAGCAGCAACGCCGCAAACTAGAAGCCCTCAATAAAAATCGATTGGCTCAAAAACACAATGCGCCAAAACCCAATCTTCCCGAAGCCTATGCCCAAAATACGCATGATGATGTACCCAACTCCGGACGAAATATCAGCGATGCGCTCATTCCCCGAAACAGAGCTATCACGGATTTTCAGGCGAGCTTAATCAATGAATTTTTGCGACAGCGTAACGATGAACTACCCAATATCGAGCGTTTTTTGAAAATCCACGCCGAGCAAGAAAAAATCTTTGATACGTGGTTTGAACAAATAGGACAATCCGCCTGGGCCAATGATAGCCTTCATCACAGTTCGGTGCTATTGAGCGTACGCTCCTCCCTCAAAAAAACACCTAAGCCTCGTACGAATGTTATAGCTGCTAAAGCTTCTCAAAAAGAAAAAAGCAATCAAACCGATTTATTGAAAGATGTTTTTAAAGACTTGCTTTTTAGCAAACGCCCTGTAAGCCAACGTGTCAACCGGATTACACTTGACTCTTTGCTTAAAAATTCGTTTCAAGAACGAGGCATTGGCATCTCTTATGAGTTTGCGATTCAAAACACCTTTCCCAAAAATGTTATTTTTTCTACGGCGTCTTATCGACCCGATACCGCTAACACCGACTTATTTAAAGCCACTTTGTTTCCCAACGAAATCAACAACCTTCCAAGTCAGCTTTTAGTATATTTTCCTCAAAGACAGGACTTTATATTGAAAAGTATGGGATTTTCGCTCATAAGTTCGGGCTTATTGTTAATGGTTATTTTGGGTTGTTTTTACGTGGCGGTAGCTACTATTCTAAAACAAAAGAAGCTCTCAGACGTCAAAAATGATTTTATTAATAACATGACCCACGAGTTCAAAACCCCGATTTCGACTATTTCTTTGGCCGTAGGCATGGCGCAAGAGCAAGTACAAAACCACGGCGAAATCACAAAAATCAATCGCTATTTAGGGATTATTCAGGACGAAAATCAACGCTTAGGCAGTCATGTGGAAAAGGTACTACAAATGGCGCTGCTAGAACGAGGCGAAATCAAACTCAAAACAACCGCTATCAATATCCATGATATTCTGGAAAAAGTGCTCAACAACCTCGGGGTACAAATAGAACAGCGACAAGGGGAAGTGGAGCTAAGTTTTGAAGCCGAAAACGAAATCGTGGAAGCCGACCCCATGCACCTTACCAACATTTTGACCAACTTAATCGACAACGCCAACAAGTATTCCACAGAACAGCCACACATTGGACTTAGTACTTACAACGACGATAATTTTGTATATATCAGCGTAAGCGACAAAGGCCGTGGTATCAGCAAAGAGCAACAATTGAAGATTTTTGACCCATTCTATCGCGTTCCTACGGGCAATATCCATGATGTAAAAGGGTTTGGATTGGGGCTCAGTTATGTCAAAAAAATGATTGAAGCCCACGGAGGGAGCATCCACGTAGAGAGTAAAGTGGGCGAAGGAAGTACGTTCACGATTCAATTACCGTTAAAAAAAGAAAGCACCTAACCTCACAACTATGAAATCGCAAACCCCTAAAATCCTTTTGACCGAAGACGACCCCAATCTAGGGCAATTGTTGCAAGAATACCTTACCAACAAAGGCTATACGACCGATTTAGCGTCGGATGGTAATGCAGGATTACAACGTTTTTTAGAAAACAATTACGATTTATGTCTTTTTGATGTAATGATGCCCAAAAAAGACGGGTTTTCGTTGGCCAAAGAAATTCGTCTTACCGACAAAGACGTTCCTATTATTTTTCTGACGGCCAAAAGTATGAAAGAAGATACCATTCAAGGTTTTAAGGTAGGAGCCGACGACTATATCACTAAGCCTTTCAGTATGGAAGAATTGCTACTACGTATTCAGGCTGTATTGAGACGCTACCAGAAAATATCCCTCCCTCATGAACAACCTCAAAATATCTTTCAACTCGGCAAATACACTTTCGATTTTGACCATCAACTACTGACGATTCACGATACCTCCCAAAAACTCACAAGCAAAGAGGCGGCATTGCTCAAGCTCTTTTGTGAAAACAAAAACCAACCCATCAATCGGAGTTTTGCTTTGAAGCTGATTTGGGGCGATGACTCGTATTTCAACGCCCGCAGTATGGACGTATATATCACTAAGTTAAGAAAGCACCTCAAAGATGACTCTTCCTTACAAATTATGAATCTTCACGGTGAAGGATTTAAACTTTTGGTAGATGCGTAGCGATTTGCGGGTTTAGAACATACACTGAGAATTGTTTATCAGCAAAAACCAACTGATAGTTGGCAAAACGGGCGGCTCCTTGTGAAGGATAATAATCGGCCCGGTCGGTTTTGTAATCCAATACAATAAAACTCGCTTTGTGCTGCTGCGCCCATGCCCCAAACTTCTCACTCGACCAAGGCTTGCTCTGTTGTTGGTGACGCATCTGTAGTTCAAAGTTGGTATGACACAGCAACTTATCAAAATGCTCATATTCATTAAAATAAAAAGTAATAGGCACCAAGCCCGTACCATTTTGGGGAAGCTCAGGACGAAGTTGGGCGTATTGCTGAGGCAAGTACCCCGACAGGTTTCGGCCTATCACCTGTCCATTGCCTACCACCCCTACGATGAGATACAAGACCATCATCACCTTTAGATAGAGGGGGATTCTGGGAAGGGGTTTTGATTGCAACCATTCATAAATCAACAAAATCATAAAGGGTACAAACATGACCTGATAAATAGCACTTGCCCGCTTGGTAATAAGCCAAAAGAGTGCTACTAACGATAGGCTATAAATCAATAAAATACGGTCGGTATGCCGAATGTCTTTCCTGCCAAACCACCCTACCGCTATCAATAGCAAAGTAGTACAAAGTTGTTCGGGAGATTCCACAAAAATCAGTGGATAAGAAGCTAACACTTTCAATTTTGCCATCCACCCAAAAGCATTTTGGGTAGCGGGGTCGTTTCGGAATTGAAACCACCATTTGGCCGGTCCGTCGGGTTCTTGTAAAATATCATAAAAGTAAAAGCTAGCCGTCAAGGCTCCTACGATACCAAAGACGAAACTCTTTTGGTAATGTCGGTTGAGAAATAAGGTCAAAAAACCCGCTCCCAAAAAAATAATACCATTGAGGTGAGTCAATACCGCCAAGCCCGCAAAAAGGCCAGCCAAAGGCACCATGAATACATTTTTGTTCATCCGCCTAAGACTGTAAAAAGAAGCCAATCCAAAGGCCGTTATCATCATTTCGGGGCGATTTTCAAAACTCATTTGAGTCATGAGCGTATTGCCAAAAATCAAAATTAATACCCCCCAGAAGCCATTTTTTTGAGGTGTTTTGCTTTGCGTTTCTATCAATAAAAGCACCACAATCACTCCAAAAAACAATAAACCTGATAGCTTTGAAGTGTACAAAGAATCAGGTAAAATCCCTCCTAGCAACGCCCCAAAAGCAATAAAAAGCTTGTGACTCACCAAATAATGCTCTTCCCAATGAAGCAATCCTCTAAAAAACTCTGAACGAACTTTGCCTTCATTCCACAACCAATACGACTCTTCAGCAAACCAAGCGTCGTCGCCCGTAGGATAACGTCGAAAATAAGTACAGAAGGCTAAAATAATCAGCCCCATAGCTCCCCAAGGAAGCCAAGAAGATAATCGAGAAGATAACATACAGAAACAACCGTCGCTTTAAGCTGCACCGTAAATGTACAAAACTTTTCTTCTGAGCCATTAGAAATATGAGCTACAAAGATTAAGCTTCTCCGAAGCTATTTGTCTATCACCCTATTTTTATTTTTGCCTCGGAGGGGCACAAGGTTTATAATCTCATGCTACAAATGTTACGCTTCTCCGAAGCTATTTTTGCCTCGGAGAGGCGCAAGGTTTGTAGCTGGCAAGTCCAAAAAGACAAATGACTTCGGAGAAGTCAAACATAAACTTGATTGAAGAGAGAATCAAAAGATAGGTATGATAAGCAAAAAACCTTCTGTTTATATTTGAGAGATAGTACCTACTCAAATACAAATCAGAAGGTTTTTTGGATAAACTTGGCAAATTTTGCGCTTACTTTTTACGCTTTTTCTTTTTTTCGGGAGCTTTTTCTTCTACTACTGTGGGGGTATTGTTGACAGGTACTGTAAGGTCTTTGATTCTTATATTTCTGAATTTTACCACATCGCCATGTCCCAAAAATCCGATATACCCTGACGTACGATTCAAACCTGGATGGTCACGATGGTCGGCTGTTCCATTTTTAGAAGCTTCGGCCAAGTCGCCGTCCAAAATAACCGTTCCGTTGAGCGTCACTTTTACTTTAGAGCCTTTGACTTCCACCTCCTGATAGTTCCACTCCCCTACGGGCTTCAAAAAGCCACGCTTGGCCGCTAGAATCCCGTAGGCCGAACCGTGATATTGATACGGCTGAAGGTTTTTATAAATCTCTGCTTCATTGTCCAAAATCTGAAGTTCAGTTCCTACATAAGCGGCATCCCCTTGCAAAGGTGCCCGAATTCCCAAACCATTGTTGGCGCCGGGTGTGAGGAGAAACTCAAATCTAAACACAAAATCACTGTACTCATCTTTGGTATAAAGGTTGCCTTTGCCACCACGGTTGGGATAGATTACCATTTCTCCATTTTCGACAATATAGTCCGTAGTATTTCCGGTCCACTCAAACATATTGGTTCCGTCAAAAAGCATTTTATAGCCTTCTTTCTTTTCATCTTCGCTCAATACAAAAGGCGTAGGGCTTGGCAGCTCACGCACATAAATATCGCGGTAGGCCACCAACGTGCCGTGCGCCTGGAGTTCCAATTGTTCGATTGGGAAAATAGGCTGTTTGCGATCCCAGTAATTTTCCAAAATCACATTATCAACCACCAATTCCCCATTGAGACGCACTGTGACACGGTCGCCCCGCATAATGATGTGGAAAGTATTCCAATCACCAATGGCATTGTCGGCCAATTTAAGCGGCTTACTTGGTTGTTTTTGGTTGTTGTAAAGTCCTCCCGAACCTACTTGTGCGCCTACATCTACGCGTGAGGTATCCCATACTTGCACCTGTGGCGAACCACGCAAGTAAATTCCGGCATCGCCTTTGGGTTCGATTTTCCAATCCACGTACATCTCAAAATCACCGTATTTTTTTACCGTACAGAGATTGTCACCATGCCCCGTAAAAACAAGCTCACCGTCTTTGGCTAACCATCCCTTACGCATTATCTCATCGGCTTTGATTTGTTTTTTGGCCAATGTATCAGGGTGCATTTTGGCACGTGCAATAGGATTACCGACCAAGCCTTTCCAGCCGGTCAAATCTTTGCCGTTAAACAATGACACAAAACCTTCGCCTGTGGGCATTTCGGCCAACCATTTGCGAGCGGCTTCTTTTTGAGAATCATTGTTGACAACGTTCATGGCCTTCGTAATCCATTGACGTATATCATTACCCGTTAGTTCTTTATTAGCCATTGCTGCATTCAACACTACTTGCGCGGCGGTTTGTTGCAATTCGGTATTATCTAAATAATTACTTGCCGCAATAAGGGCATTGAAAGTGCGATTTCTGACAAGTTCTTTCAGAATACTTTCTTTTTGGGCCGTTGTTTTGGCTACCTCCAATACCTTGCGATAGGCTAAGGCTTTTTGAGTAGGTGTTTGTCTAGCGTTAGTGATTGCCTTCACATAGCCATTCACGATTTGGTCGAGATAAGCGGCATTAGAAGTAGTTTTCCCAATTTTGTACAATTCGCTTGTAGCACTTACATCAGACCAATTGGTCAATGCCCCTAAAGCAGCCTTTTGAGTAGCTTCGTCGCCATTGGCGAAAGAAGCACCTACGGCATCAAGCGCTTTTTTTGTACCAATATTTGCCAGTACTTGAAGATAATTGGGCTTTTTGTCAGCACTTACTGCATTGATTCTTGATACGATGGTTTCGGTCTGCTGTGCCGGAGAGCCTGTTCCTTTCAGCGCTGCCGTAATCGCCTCTTGAAGCGATTTGATGTGTTGGGCATCCGTAGTCGCATCCAAAATCCCATATAAGGTGTTTAAATCTTTGGCACTGACCACACTCTTCAACGCCCCAAAAGCCGCGCTTTTCACGGCACTATCATTGTTTTTTAATTGTGTCAAAATCACGTCGAGGTGTGTATCAACCCCGCGAGCCGCCAATACTTCTATAAGAGCAGGTTGAGCCGTAGCAGGCATGGTAGGAATCGCCGCCGCTACTTGGTTTACGACCCCTGCTCCTTTCATCATTAAAAGCGCACTTTTCACAGCGCTTATGTCTTCAGAAGTACCTTTTTTGGCAGCAATTAATAGATTTCCCAATACACTTTCCTGACCCATTTTAGCGGCTGCTTTAATGGCCGCCGCTCTTACTATCCCTTCTTTATGACTGATGTTTTTTAGAATAGTAGGCAGGGCTGTTTTGGCTTCGACTCGTCCCAACATCTCTATAATTTCGGCTTGTGATTGCGGTTTTGAAGTAGGCAAAGCCTTGAGCCAAAGCGCCGTTGTGGCAGGGGTAATGTATTTTTGCGCGATTTTCAAGGCCGCTATGCGATAGCTTATATCGGGGCTGGCAGTGGCTTTGACAAGTACCGGAACACTTGCATTCCCCTGACTATCAGCCAATAACTTCAACGCTGCCGAGCGAGTAGGGATTTGTTTGGTTGAGGTCGCATTTTTTAGAAGGTCGCTTGTAGCGGCTTGCACCGTAGCCTTATCACCTTTTTCGACTAGTCTTTCTAAATAAGTCAAATAAGACGACGTAGCATTGGCTTCATCGTAGCCGTAAGAAGCTTTGGTAGCGGCATTTTTCAAAACATTGAGGGAAGAGCGTTCTCCGATATTTGCCAAGGCGTAGAGCGCTACTTTACGGAGGTTTACATCCTCGCTAGCCGCCAATTTTTCGATGGCTGACGCTGCTGCGCCAAATTTGCTATCACCTAAGGCTTCTACAACGGAAAGCTGAGTGCCTCCAGAAGCATTGGTCAAAGCTTGAGCCAACGCCTGTCCGGCGCTTGAGGTAGCGATTTTTGCCAATGCTCTAGCCGCTGGACCGCTCAATTTTGAATCCGACAAATAAGGTGCAAGTACTGCTACAGATTCATCTTTTCCGACTTGTTGGAGTTGAAAAATCAAAAATGCTTGATTTTCTTTATCGGCTACTTTACCGAGTGCTTCGCCGTAGGCTTCGGCGGCCATTTTACGTAAGTCTTCTTTACCATTTTGGGTTACAAAGTAAGAAAAGCCTCCAAGTGCATATTGAACTTTTGCATTATTGCCTTTATCAGCCGAAACCAACATGGATGCCAATTGAGTAATGCCTGATTTGCCCAATGCCGCCATATCTTCCATGTTTTTTTGGAGTTGTTTGGCATTTTGTGCAGGAAACTGCCCTAAGAGTGTGGTGTACTTGCTATCTACTTGAGCGCGTAAAGTAGCAACACCCAACAAAAAAATGAAGAGTATATATTGTATTTTTTTCATAATGATTTACAGAAGAAGGTGTTGGGGTTATTAAATCGTCCACGGGCCGCGCATGGGTTGGTCGATGAGGCGATTGGCTCCTTCATCATCCACAAAAAGCTGCTTTACGGGGTCAAATTTCAGAGAACGTCCTAAGCGCAATGCCGCCAATCCCATATTGACAATGGTACACGAGCGATGCCCATTTTCTTCGTTAAGCGCAAATTTTTGTCTCTTACGAACTGCCTCCGCAAAATCAGTTATTTGAGGTTCAGAATCTGGGAAAGCAGCCAATTTTTTCTCCAAATCGGGAATATCCGAGCGAAAACCGGGATATAGTTTACCTTTGGGTCCTTCGATATAAGGCACATTGGCGTCTTTGGCTTCACCGTCCAAAACTATTTTACAGCCATCAGCATAGGTGTATTCGATTCGTCGCCAAGTGCCTACGGCGTCGGTGTGCTGCTGAGGCGCGTCTATTTCGACACTAATCGGACTGGTGTCGTCTTTGCCCAAAAAGTACTGAATCGGATCTAAGTAATGCTGGCCCATGTCGCCAAGTCCGCCACCGTCATAATCCCAATATCCCCTAAAAGTACCATGCACACGGTGGGCATTGTAGGGCTTGTATTGCGCCGGGCCAAGCCACATTTCATAGTCCAATTCGGCTGGAACAGGCTCAGGTTTTAAGTCGGTTTTGCCTACCCAATAAAACTTCCAATCAAATCCCGTGTGCCGACTCACCGTTACCTTGAGCGGCCAACCAAGCAAGCCACTTTCTACCAGTTTTTTGATGGGTTTTACGGTGGTATTCATGCCATAGAAGTTAGACTCAAATCGAAACCAAGTATTAAGCCTAAAAATACGTCCGTGCTGCTGGACGGCTTCTACCAGACGTTTACCTTCTCCGATGGTACGGGTCATGGGTTTTTCACACCATACATCTTTACCAGCACGGGCGGCATCGGCGGCGATGATACCATGCCAATGCGGAGGAGTAGCTACGTGTACAATATCCACTTCGGGCAATTGAATGAGTTCACGATAATCTGAGAAGGTTTTTACGCCTTTCTCTAATTCATTCATTGCCAGCTGAATATGCCGCTTATCGACATCGCAGATTGCTACTACTTTGGTGCCAGCATACGGAATGTGTCCACGACCCATTCCGCCCACGCCCACAATACCCTTAGTGAGCTGATCGCTTGGTGCTAAATAGCCTTTGCCCAATACATGACGGGGCACAATAGAAAAGGCCGCTACCGTTGCGAGCGAGCCTTTAAGAAATTTTCTTCTTGAAAAATTTTGAGGGAGAGATTTACTCATGGTGATAGATGAATCAAGCTTGGAAGGTCTAAAATTGAACAAGACCTTCCAAGTTTTATAGTCGCTGAAATCCAAACTTGGAAGGTCTAAAACTGCATAAGACCTTCCAAGTTTTACATTCGCTGAAACCTAAACTTGGAAGGTCTAAATGGCACATTTATTTAAGCAAATAAATAGCCTCAATTACTTATTTATTTTAAAAAAAATAGGTTCATTTTTAAAATTATTGCTTTTGTACAGTAGGATAATACTTTTCTAACCATCCTACCATTTTAGCAAAAACATCGACCGCCGCATCGGCACTCATGCCATGTTTTTCTTTGGGATAAATTTCTAAATGATTTACTACACCCAAAGAATCAAGTTTTTTGTGGAGATTTTGCGCTTGACTCACATGCACAAGCGGGTCTTCACCACCGTGAAAAATGAGCGTAGGCACGCCCGTTTCTTTGGTCAAATGATAAGCCGGACTCGCATCCAAGCAAATTTGGGCTTTAGGGTCAGCTTCTCCCAAAAAATTAATGACGGTATTGTTGGCATCACTACCATCTGCCCGTACCGACTTATCCGACAAATCGGTAGGTCCCCACAAGTCGAGTACTGTTTTTACTTGCTTCGCTTTGTCGTGCCCATACGCATAGAGCAAAGCCAAATGCGCACCCGCGCTTGCCCCAATAATGGCAAATTCTTTTCCGTTGTATTGATAACGTTTAGCCTTATCCGTTATGAAAGAAATTGCTTTTTTTACATCTTCAATTTGAGCTGGAAAACGGTTTTTACCGTCTTTCACCAAGCGATAATTGATCGATACCAAAGCATATCCTTTTTCACCAACGAGTTTTTGAATAAGCGGCTCAGGAAACTCCGATTTATCGCCCCTACTCCAAGAACCGCCATGAATATACACAACAACTTTGGTTTGCGCATTATGATTTTCGGGAAAATAAGCATCCAACAAATTGTCTTTACCCGGTGCCTCTCCGTAAGCAATATCCTTAAAAGCCCGATAGCTAGGTTTGGCGGCAAGCGAGGCTGCGTTGTTGTTCCTAATACCATCCCTTAATTTATTTTCATTCAAGTACTTAACAAGGTCTTCGGGGTGGTCGGTTTGTACGCCATCTACTCCTTTTTGCAAGGCACTTTGCCACATTTCGGGGCCTTCGGAGGGGTTTTGTACATCGAGCCATACAGCGATACCGTTTCGGTGCGCCACTTCTAGCATCCCTTGGTCGGTGATATTGTCTAATACTTCAAGCTTGGCTTGTCCCAAAAAGAACCCCAACTTTTCGGGGGTATTGATAGCCTCCGTTAGGCTTGTCATCAGGGGGATTTGTGGTGCAATACTCCGCCATTGTTTGTACTGAGGTATTTTGTTGATATACACCACCACTTGTTTTTCCATACCTTCGGCCTGAATCTCCTGCCAAGTCTGCGCCACATCAGCCTCCTTAAAATCAAGGTAAATATGAATACGTCCTTTGCACAGTTTTAGCACCTCTTTAAAAGTCGGAATTCGGTAAGAGTTGGCATCCGAAGGCTGATTTTTCTTAATATTTAGAGCAGAAAGCTCTGCCCAGGTCAACTCTTTGACAAGTCCTTTGCTATCGGTCATTCGGTCGACAGTAGCATCATGATGAATCATCAGCACTCCGTCTTTGGAGGTTCGTAGGTCTATTTCTACATAATCGGCCCCCGCCTTAATCGCATCTTCATAAGAAGCCAAAGTATTTTCGGGAACATGCTGATGATTGCCACGATGAGCAATCACCACAAATTTGTGTTGGGTCTGAGGGAGGGATGCAGGGGTAGTTTGGGCAAAAACAGCCTGAACTACCATCCAAAAAAAGCATAATTGAGACCAGATACTTTTCATCAGATAAGGATTTAGAATTCTATATAATACTCCTAAAAGGACAGAAAAGACTAGAAATAGGCATAACTTTCTACGTTTAGGTAGTTGGGCAAAACTCCTAAAGTAGCAAGGTAGGTGTTGAAAAATGTAAGCCCGCTATTAACCGATTAGGCCCCCGAAGTGATTCATTTTACAACACATTCTCATTAAAATAAAAAAGTAATTTCAAAAAAACAAGTAAGTAAAACAATAAAATACTGCCACGAACAGTAATAATATTAAAACAATATAATAAATTATGTATAAGTCATTTATTTAAAACACAGCATTTGCCGTTTGATAAATTTTATATTTTTTATTTGTTTTTAAAAAAAAAGTTAATGTATATTTGAGACCTATACAGCAAATCATACTTGTTGTTTCTACCCTACTTCATGTTCAAATACCTTGACAGTTTTATTTATTAACTGTTTTCTGGGAGTGTTTTGTCCTCAGAAAATATTTAAAATAAAAGTGTTGACATAATAAAAGGATAGAAACCAATGTAGATACATATATGACAGCCAACCTCCACCTATCAGATGATTTCTACGGCTTGTATCAGCTAGAGCTGCTACTACGTGATGAATCCATAACAATAAGCCGCCAACAGCTCAAAGTGCTGTATTGGGCATTTCACGGCAAGAACAATGCCGAAATCTCCACCCTTTTGGGCACGAGTATTTCCACTATCAAATCCCACAAAAACAAGCTCATCGCCCAAATTGGCAGAAAAGGAAGAGCGGATTTTAGAAGATTTTTGTTTGAAAAATCCTCGTTAAAATGAGGGAATGAGGAATTATCCTCGTTCAAAAAAGTGACTCTCTACGTTTTGATCAACTCACTTAAAAAATTATCGCAATGTGTATCAAAAGGATACCCATTGTTTTTGTGAATTGAACTAAACCCGTATTTAAAATGCCTAAACTACCACCATTTTCTGATCCCGAAATGAAAAAAGCATGGTTAAAACTAGCCACTTTTTTGGATAAGCACTCCCTACGCCCACAGCTCACTCCCCAAGAATTGAATGTGATGTATTGGTCGCTTCAAGGCTATAACAATCCCGCAATCGCCCAAAAGCTCAACGTAAAAGAGAGTACTATCAAAACCCACAAAAACAATCTCATCGCTAAACTTGGCTTACAAGGGCGCGAAGAATTTCAGAAGTTTTTGTTAAAAATCGCCTCATCTCCACCTTAGGGTGGAGAAAATTCAAACTTTGGGTTGAAAAGCTTTAGGATTGTTTTACAGAACTTTGCCACAACCGTAAAGGTTGAACTTAAAAGAATCAGTGGAGTAGTAAGCCCTCAACAAGGATTTTATTTGTGGTATCAGTATTAGTTTTCAATCAACTGATCATCTGATCATCAACCTTTAGGAGGTTCTTAAAAAGAGAACCTCCTAAATCTCATTTCTGTAAATATGAAAAAAAATATTTTTCCTTTTTTAGAATTACTTGTCTACTTAGTAGTAGTTAGTTGCACCTCAAAACAAGAAAAGCTTGTTCAGTCTGAATTTGATAAAATAAGTGGTTTATGGCAAATAGAATCCTTTCTTACTATAGGAATTTCCCCTACAATCCTCGACGGGTATATAAAATCAGGAAAACTTTTATTCAAACCATGTAAGTATGACAAAAAACAATTTAAAGATGAAACTAGCACTTGTAGTGTGGAAATGGAATTAAACAATGTCTTACTTCTATCTCGTTTTCGCTATGATTATTCCAATAGACTTTTCTATATCAATAGTTTAGGATTTTCTATAACACCTTCGACTGCTCAAGAAGTAGTTGCTCAAAAAGCCAGTCAATTGATAGCAGGGAGCTGGGAGCTAACAGTAGTTGATAATAAGTTATTTGGAAAGCAAAAACAAAATCAAAACGGTGTAAAAGGAGAAATAAGCTTTGTTGCAGTACGACAATAATAGATAGTTGAGAAAAATTTCAATATTGAGGGTGCATCTTAAGTTTACTATTAAATTCATAAGCTATGAAAACAAACCTATTGACAGTGATTGGGATTTTTTGGGTCTTAGGATGCCAAACCAAAGAAGAGAAATATGTACAAACGGAGTTTGACCAATTGAAAGGAACGTGGGAAATCAACACCGTCGACCTTCCTTCAAGTGCTGCTGATTCGTTAAAGAATTTCTTCAAAAAAGGAGAATTTTTATTCTATAATTGTAAATATGATGCCAAAAAATTTGCAGGTGCCGAGGCTTGCTCAGGTGAAACTTCTATCAATGATAGCATATTTGGTCTTTTTTATAATTACAATTACCAAAACAAAGTTTTCAAAATATTCATTAGCGTCAACTCAGCAAGCCCTACTATTTCTAAAGACCGGAGGTATTATTTAGCTGCGGCAGCTTTGCTAGACGGATATTGGAAAATAACATTTACAGGCACAACACTAAACGCAGAGAGAGTACTTGATAAAGAAGAAAAAGGTGACAACAAATCCATTGGTTTTAGTGCTACTAGAAAATAAAAAAAACATCCTGAATGAATATAAAACCTATCATTACTGTTTTTTTGCTCGTTAGTCTAATAGGCTTATTTAGCTGTCAAAACACTGAAGAGGATATGATTGAAGCTGAACTAGACAAAGTTCGTACTTCTTGGAATATTCAATCTTTTGAGGTGAATGGAAATGTTCCAGATTCATTGAAGAATGTGTTAAAAAGTGGTGAGTTTTTATTCAAAGAATGTAAGTATTCACGAAAAACGAGAAAAACAAATACAAGGAGATGTACAGGAGATTTCTTTTTTAATGGCGAGTTTTTTGGTGGTGACTACGAATACAATTCGGACACAAAAAATTATATGATAGCTATTTATATTAAAAATCAATTTCCTGACCCACCAAAAAAGCCTACCTCTAGTCAGTTGAAGATAATGGCACTGATGAGTGGCGAGTGGTCTTTGAGTGTAGTGGATAAAAAAATGACTGCCGTCCAAATAAAAAATAGCACACTGCCAGAAGTAAAGGTAGGTTTTGTAGCTACCGAAAAATAACACGTATTTAATTTCAGCCATGAACTATTGTTGGTTATTTGTTTTTTTGAGTGCTATCGTTCAGGCACAAACCGTTACGTTGAGTGGGTATGTTCGAGAAAAAGGAACGCAAGAAAGCCTAGTGGGAGTAAGTGTGGGTATGGAGGGGACGACGATTGGGACAGTCACCAATGCGTATGGATTTTATTCACTTCGTTTGCCTGCCAATCAGACTGTTTTAATTCGGTTTTCGGCCTTGGGGTATGCCACTGAAGAACAGACGATGACCCTGACTCAATCATTACAACAAAATATAGCGCTTACTGCTCAAGCCAAAGAGCTAGACGAGGTCACGGTAAGCGGGCAGCACCAACCCACGGAAGTAGCACAAATGAGCGTAGTGCGCTTACCCGTCTCACAAATCAAACAAATCCCAACCCTGTTGGGCGAAAAAGATGTTATTAAAGCCTTGCAGTTGTTGCCAGGTGTGCAAAAAGGAACGGAAGGCAGTACCGCCCTTTATGTAAGAGGTGGAGGGCCTGACCAAAATCTCATTCTGTTGGACGAAGCCCAAGTATATAATGCCAATCATTTGTTTGGTTTTTTCTCGGTTTTTAACGGAGATGCAATCAAAAACGTTGATTTTTGGAAAGGGGGCTTTCCTGCTCGCTACGGAGGACGTTTGTCGTCGGTCATTGATTTACAGATGAAAGAAGGTGGCAAAGACAAAGTCCGAGGAGAAGGGGGAGTAGGGTTATTATCAAGCCGATTGACGCTAGATGGCCCAATCAAAAAAGGAAAATCGTCGTTTCTTTTTTCAGGCAGACGCACGTATTTAGACTTGCTAACGATGCCCTTGATGCCAAAAGAAGAGAAAGTAGGCTATCATTTTTATGATTTGAATGCCAAAATAAATCTGGATTTAGGCGAGAAAGACAAACTATATCTAAGCGGGTATTTTGGTAGTGATGCGCTACTTGTCAAAGAATACGTCGAGCGAACATCTTCCACGATTAAAACCAACTCAGGCTTAGGGTGGGGCAATGCCACAGGCACTCTTCGATGGAATCATTTGGTGAACCAAAAGCTTTTTGTGAATACGACTTTAGCAGTGACCGATTTTCGTTTTCGATTATTTGACAAATTTGAGCGTGTTCGTACCGATGGTGGAGAAAACAGCCATACTTTTACAGAATTTACCTCTTCCATTCGAGACTATACCCTTAAAACGGATTTTGATTATTTCCCCAACAATGCCCACCAAGTAAAATTTGGAGCATTGGTGACTCATCATCGCTTTAAACCAAGGGCGTATTTTAAAGAAAACCGAGAAGATAACACTCAAGAAAAAGACAATCAAGTTTCTAGTAATCAGGAGTTTGCTGTCTATATTGAAGATACGTATAGTTATAAGAGTTTGTCATTAAATGCAGGTTTGCGCCTGAATGGCCTCCAAACTGCTGCTCGTACCTATGTTTTTCTAGAACCTCGACTTACGGCTGGGTATTCTTTGTCTCGCAATTTGTCCCTAAAAATGTCGTATGCGCGCAACAATCAGTTTATTCATTTATTAACAAACACAGGTACAGGTTTATCGACTGACCTATGGGTACCAGCCACGGAGCGGGTTCCTCCTCAGCAATCTGATCAAATAGCTGTGGGGGTGAGTAAAGCATTCCCTAAAGCAGGGCTTCAATTGACCATTGAAAGTTACCGTAAGTGGATGCGAGGCATTGTTGCGTACAAAGAAGGAGCCACATTTTTGTCGTTTGATGAAGGAGCCAAACCTTTACAATGGGAAAACAACGTAACGACAGGGCATGCGTGGTCGTATGGCACAGAGGTGCTTCTTCAAAAAAATAAAGGTCGATTGACGGGATGGGTGGGTTATACGCTTTCGTGGACGGTACATCAGTTTGATTCGCTCAATAATGGAAAACGATTCTATCCACGCTATGACCGTCGCCATGATTTTTCGTTGGTAGCTTCCTATAAATTATCTCCGAAAGTTACCCTTTCGGCCAATTGGGTCTATGCCACAGGCAATGCATTGACAGTACCCCAAGGCTTTTATTTTACACAAGGGGGGCTAGGACAAACCTTTCCTGAGCGTTTTGACTATCTAGGGAGTCGCAATAGTTTTCGAGCCGAAGCTTACCACCGATTAGATGTTGCCGTGCAATTTCACAAGAAAAAACGCTGGGGAGAACGTACTTGGGAGGTAGGACTTTACAATGCCTATAATCGTCAAAACCCGCTTTACTATTATTTAAAAACCGAAAACTCACCTGAGGGACAGCGGAGCAGGTTGGTAAAACGAGCCTTATTTCCTGTAATCCCTTCGGTAACGTATAACTTTAAATTTTGATGAAAATAGGTAACTTTTTTGTCGGGCTGGTGAGTATTTGTCTTTTGTCTTGCCAAAGTGGTGTTGAAATAGAACGAATTTCGGCTGAGAATTTAGTTGCCGTTAGTTCATTGATTTCTCCGCAAGATTCTATTGTAAAGGTATATGTTTATCAAGGGAAGGCACTGGGAAGTGTGGTTCGTTCGGGCGAAGCAGTCATCAAAGACGCCAAAGTCAGCATAGAGGATGATAGCACGGTACATTCATTGCCTTTTGATGCAAAAAATAATAGCTATTTTATTGATAATCGCACCCTAAAAGTTAGAGCATCAAAGAGCTATCGACTTCGAGTGTCACTTTCAACGGGTGCTATTCTCAAAGGAAATTGTACAGTACCACCTAATCCTGATAAGGTTGTCGTTGCGGGGAATAAAGAGGGAAATGATTATGCTTTTTCCATTCAAAAACCTGCAAACAATGTTTCTTTTTTTACCTTTAATTTTGAGCTAAAAAATATTGTTTTTGTCCCAAAATTAGGAGCTTCAACAGGGCCTTATTTAGGCTTGTTAGTTGGGAATGCGCTATTCGATGCGAAAGATTTTACAGTCAATTCTATTGAAAATAAGGTCTTTAATGCCTATTTGGCAGAATCTGTATCATTACAAACAATGCTTTATTCGCTTGACAGCCACAGCTATCATTACCTCAAAACAAAAACAGAAGCCTATACGTGGGGGGCAAACACGAGTGGCCTTATCCCTAATTTAAAAGAACCCAAACCTCTTTATTCCAATATTGAGGGAGGGGTAGGTATTTTTGGGGCGTATAACCAGTCGAAAGTGATTTCAGTGATTAAATAACATAGAAAAAGCCTGTCTCGTCGAAGACAGGCTTTTGAATATAAAAATCGTTGGGGGATTAGCCTTGCGATAAGGCTTCGGCACCACCCACGATTTCGAGGATTTCTTTCGTAATCGCGGCTTGGCGAGAGCGGTTGTACTCCAAACGCAACGCTTTGATAAGCTCTTGGGCGTTTTCGGTCGCTTTGTCCATCGCGGTCATACGGGCACCATGCTCAGAGGCATTAGACTCTAGTACAGCGCGATATAGCTGGATTTTGAGCGTTTTAGGAATCAAATCTTGTACGATTTGCTCCTCAGAAGGCTCAAATATGTAATCAACTTTTGAAGTAGGCATTTTTTTCAAAGCCTCTTCATCGGCTACGATTGGCAAAAACTGCGTCGTGTTTATGATTTGAGTAGCTACGTTTTTAAATTCATTAAAAACGATTTCTACCGCGTCGTACTTTCCTTCTTGAAAATCGGCCATGATGCTCTCAGCCGCTTCTTTTACCACCCCAAAGCTCAAACGAGTATACACATCCATGTATTTGGTATTGACTTGGTAGCCTCTGCGCGCAAAAGCCTCGCCTCCTTTTTTACCCAAAGCCAAAATCTCTACATTGCCTTTAGCAGCTTGAGTAGGGTATTTTTCTTGGATAAGGGCAACCGCCGCTTTGATGACGTTGGTATTGAAGGCACCGCAAAGGCCACGGTCAGAAGTGACCGTCACAATCAACACTTTTTCTACTGTGCGAACCTGCTTAAAAGGGCTATCTGCGGCAGTCTCAGCAGCTGCCGATACCGTCGCAAGCATTTCGCTCAACTTGCGTGCGTAGGGGCGCATCTGTAAGATAGCGTCTTGAGCGCGACGAAGTTTGGCAGCGGCCACCATTTTCATGGCCTTCGTGATTTGTTGGGTCGAGTTGACCGAGGTGATTCTATTCCGAACTTCTTTCAGTGAAGCCATTTTGTTATTACGATCTTAATCGTTGAAAGATTGTTGTTAATAGTTAAATGTCAATGGTTAATTTGGAAGTCCCTATTAACAATTAACGATTAACTTTTTTAGCTGACTTTTCTTAACCAAATACTCGACCCACGACCACGTGTAGCGTAAGTAGGCATATGTTTGGAAAGCCAATCTGCGTGAAAAGTCTGTAGGAAATCGTTGTGAAACAATATCTCAAACTTATCTTGGTACATAAGGAAAGCCCTTAATATATAAGCCTCATTCCATCCAAAACGACCATTGCCGTCAATCACCCATGCCTTGGGATACTCAAACGGATAAAACACATCATGTACGTGAACAATCACGCCGGGCTTGAGACGCGGAAAAATTTCAAATAAGAAATAATTCACATCGCTTCCCGTTTTGGAGACGTGCGTAGAATCAATGAACAAAATATCATTTGCCTGAAGTTGTTCGAAGTATTCTACGGGAATATCCTGTAAAGTTTTCTCAAAGATAGCAGTCTGTTTATGGTCGGCAGGTGTCAGTAGCGAGTACAGCCTGCCAGGATAAGGCTCAATAAAAGTGAATTTAACGCTTTGATTCAGAAACCGTTCATTGGTATCTAACATCACTGCCGATGAAAACCCAGACCCCGCTTCAATGATTTGCTGCGGACGGAAATGCCGCATCATACAATGAAGCGTAGTAGCATCAGCGTGAATAAAATATTTATTGACAAAATAATACCGGAACCCCTCTTGTGGCTCATCCGTAAACGGAACGGAAGGGTAATAAGATTGTGCAAAAGTTTTCATCAACTCCACCTGCGCCTCTTCTCTCAAGTCGATACCAGGGAGGGTTCGGGACGGTTCGGGATAAATTTGACTTTCTCTTCTGCGTACTTCTTCCACCGATACGATAGGACTATAAAAATGCCCTGCCGGAACCCGGGTACGGTACTTGCCAATAAATCGGGCTACGTCCCCAATAAGGGGCGTAGCCTTAACGATTTCTTTAATGCGCGACATTCGAGGCGATTATGCGTATTTAGTGGCCAATTCGCGACCCACTTTTTTGATAGTATCAGTTACAGCGTCATCCAATTTGCCAGCGGCTAGGCTAGTCAATACTTGTGGATGAGCAGCTTTTAATAAATGAATAAATTCGGTTTCGAATTCTTTCACTTTAGATACAGCTACTTTATCAAGTACACCATTGATAGAAGCGTAGATGATCGCCACTTGCTCTCCTACGCTTACTGGCGAGAATTGTCCTTGTTTCAAAATCTCCTGGTTGCGACGACCACGGTCGATAGTAAGCTTGGTAGAAGCATCAAGATCAGAACCAAATTTGGCAAACGCTTCCAACTCGCGGAATTGAGCTTGGTCAAGCTTCAAGGTACCCGCTACTTTTTTCATCGATTTGATTTGGGCATTACCTCCCACGCGTGATACCGAGATACCTACGTTGATAGCCGGACGAATACCGGAGTTAAACAAGTTTGACTCAAGGAATATCTGACCGTCAGTAATCGAGATTACGTTGGTAGGAATATAAGCCGAAACGTCACCCGCTTGAGTTTCAATGATTGGAAGAGCGGTCAATGAACCACCACCTTTTACTTTGTCTTTCAACGAAGGTGGCAAGTCATTCATATTTTTAGCGATTTCGTCAGACGAAGTTACTTTGGCCGCACGCTCCAACAAACGGCTGTGGAGGTAAAATACGTCTCCAGGATAAGCTTCACGTCCTGGAGGGCGGCGAAGGAGTAGAGATACTTCACGGTAGGCAACGGCTTGCTTCGACAAGTCATCATAAACTACCAAAGCAGGACGGCCCGTATCGCGGAAATACTCACCAATAGCCGCACCAGTAAATGGCGCAAAGAATTGCATTGGAGATGGGTCCGAAGCGGCAGCTGATACGATGACAGTGTAGTCCATCGCACCATATCTGCGAAGAGTAGCTTCTACTTGTTTTACGGTTGAGGCTTTCTGACCACAAGCTACGTAGATACAATATACAGGCTCTCCTTTGTCGTAAAACTCTTTTTGGTTAATGATAGTATCAATACAAACTGCCGTTTTCCCAGTTTGACGATCACCAATTACAAGCTCACGTTGGCCACGTCCGATAGGAATCATGGCATCGATTGATTTGATACCTGTCTGAAGAGGCTCAGTCACAGGCTGGCGATAAATTACCCCTGGCGCTTTACGCTCAAGTGGCATTTCAAAGGTTTCGCCTAAGATGGGGCCTGCACCATCGATGGGCTCAGCCAATGTGTTTACTACACGTCCTACGATTCCCTCGCCTACTTTTACAGAAGCGATTTCGCCAGTACGTTTTACGGTATCACCTTCTTTGATTTCGGTTGACTCGCCGAGCAATACCGCTCCGACATTGTCTTCCTCGAGGTTAAGTGCGAGTGCCTTTAGGCCATTTTCAAAAACGAGCAACTCCCCTGCTTGTACTTTTGTTAAGCCGTAGATACGAGCTACCCCGTCACCTACTTGCAGCACTGTACCTACTTCTTCGAGTTGAGCTTCGGTCTTAGCACCGGCCAATTGCTCCCGAAGTATCGCCGAAACCTCATCCGGTCTTACAGCTACCATATTATGTTGTTAAGTTTATAGTGATTCATAAATTTGCCGCAAAAATAGATTATAAAAATGACAATTCAGAGGCCGAACAGCTTTTTTCTACTAATAATTATACATTTTGGAGAAAAAACGGCCAATTGCGGCAAATTCTTTGGGTTTTTAAAAGATTTCAACCCCTATCATCTCAAAATTCTACTAATCTTAGCTCTCTTTTTATGCTTCACTCACTGAAGACTTTAAGATTGTTTGAATTTGTCCCACTACTTTTGATTGGACTTCCAGAGTTTCGAGTGGCTCAACGTACTCCACAAACACATTAGAACGATTAAATTTTAGACCAGCACTACGTATGTGATTGTGTTTCAAATACACTGGGAAATTGGCAATAGGAAAGAAGGGATAACCTGCGCTTTTGTAAAAAGTGAAGGTAGGACAAAAAACGCAACAAAGATGCTCAGGAAACGAATCCAAGGTAATGGCAAAAGAAGCACTCTTAGCCAAAACTGCAATCTCATAAATATTAATCTGAGAGGAAGAATCAATCAAATAGCCAGCATAAGCCGTATTGATTTGGGAGATGATTTGAGCCGAAAAACTAGTTTGTCCACAAAACACAATCGACAGTGGTTTATCTTCCAAGATTTTGGTCAGCATTTGAGCCCAATACGCCGAGGATAGTTGCCGCTGCGGATGCCCCGACTCAGGAAATACCAAACAATAATCACTGCCAATAGACGGGATTTTTTGTAAGACATTATGGAGTGTTAGGTCTGAGGGCAAATACAAATAGGGCTTTACCGATGCCAAGTCACCCTCTACTCCAATTTCTTTCAAGAGCATCAGGTACATATCAAAATGATGAAACTCAGCAGTGGGAAGTTCAAACTCTTTGTCAAGCAAACCTCCCAATCCACGCCGACTAAATCCATAGGCTTTTTTTACTTTAATAAACGGTAAAATAAAATGAGCAACGGCATTAGAATACCTAAGATCGATATAATAATCATATTCTGAAGCTCTTAACAGCGGAAGTGCGGCTCTGAAACTCCGGTAATGATCAACTACCTTGGCCCAAAATGAAATATTTTGGCGGTTTGTCTGAAAATGATTCAACGTAATGAGTTGATGAATGTAAGGATTAATCTGATTGATAGCTTGACACCATTTAGGAGCCAACAAATCAATCTGAGCCTTGGGATATTTTGCCTTAATGATTGGGAATAAATAAGTAGTCGTAAGAGCATCTCCTAGATGCCCCAACGAAGCAATCAAAATCTTCGGAGCATCTACTGACACGTCTGTTAGTTTCCGACGTTTGTAGAAAACCATTGAATATAAATCTACAAAAAAATCAATAACCCTCATAGGCAGGGTTTCACGGGGGGTACCAGAGTATTTGCGTTTTAAAAACTTCATATTGTTTTTTCACTCAACTCATAACCAAACTTGGCTATTTCTTTTTTCCAAAATTCTGTCTCATAAATATACCACGCATGGCATCCAAAAGGTAAGCCGCCGTTGAGTTTAACGGATTTTTGGGGTAAATGCTCTGCCGAAAAACGAAGAGCTGTGCGCCAATCAGGAATCCGTAAACGAGGATAATATCTATTCATTTCGATACAAAAGAACATATCCTCATTATAAAAATTGCTAGAATGAGAAAGGTACTCTTCGATTTTGGATTGATGTGCTAGTACTATATCCAATAGCTTCTGGGTTTTGCGAAGCGAAAAGCCCCCATTACCCACACTAAACTTCAACACTACATCATAAGGAATTACCTCATTCATCTCATTTTTGCTGCTCAATTGCAGCCAAATCGCCAATTTCTTCTTCAATAAAAAATAAGCATAATCCCAACCCGACGAAAACTCCCGCTCTATCCGCCAAGGTGCGCCAATATAGTCATACCCCTCATTGCACCAATATACCAACTCATCCTTAAACACAAATGCATCTAACTGATATATCAACATATATTTATAATCCAGAAAACGTTGATAAAATTCTGGAGCTAACATCAAACGATTATAGGTATGAACAGACTTAAAATAACCATCGTCGAAAGTTTCAACGCTTAGTTGAGGGTACTGTTTCTCTATATTTTTGATATCCAATGAGATTGGTTTAATCACTATCAATGGATGTTTGCCTAGTACTTTTACACATTGTTCTAAAGATACTTTTTCAAACGTTGATAGTGTATTTTTGTAAATTGGAATAATAACAGCTGCTAATGGCATAATTTCTTGTCAAAATGGTAGAGTTTTATCACAACCGTAATAATGCAAAAAACTCTTGTGCTTAGGATGTCTGACAAAGGTACAAAAAAATACCTTTGACTCTGTGACATAGCTTGCTATAACATCTTATGTCTTAGATAGAACACTAGTCTGTGTGGCCGTACTTTAGAAGAAATACGCCCTTATGTTTTGAAGGTTTTCTATCTTTCTATCATGATATATTTACCCTATTACTAATTTTACGCTGCGGTTGATTTCCTCTAATTTGAAGTCCGTATAATGCCAGCAGATTTTATTTATACATAAATTTATCACAAACGCCTTGCTGCGTTTTTAAAAGCAATGATTGGTAAATCTCGTAAGTACTGTGCCCCTCGCCGTTTAAGCTATCCGCTTTGGCTGATAGATTTATTGGTGGACATGTATGCTCAATTTTTCTATAAACGACGCGCTCGGCCCAAAGTTGACTCTCCTCGGTTTTTGATACTTATGTCGGGGCACTTGGGAGATGCGCTCACGATGTCGTATCTTTTTCCGCTTATTCAAAAAGTACACCCTAAATGTACCATAGACGTAGTGGTAGGTGATTGGTGCGACCCTATTTTAGTGAACAATCCCTACATTCGAAGGATTATTCATCTCAACCATGCCAATACCAATCGACGCAACATCAGTAAAACCGCTAAATGGCGCGATCACATCCGTACGACTCGTACCGCTATCAAGGCTCTAAAAAACGAGACTTATAGTGCCTTTATAGATGTAAGATTTTCCGATTCTCCGTTTTTGTTTTTGTTGCCTTTTCTCCAAGTTCAAAAAGCCGTAGGTTTTGGTACGCGGGGTTTAGGGGGGCTGCTAGATGAAGAGTTTTTTTTACCTGAT
>VFQN01002183.1_pt1 | contig 30969 bp, 33 predicted proteins | sample 3512371 | NCBI WGS metagenome assembly VFQN01 (sample SAMN10412370, study PRJNA504923) | tailings metagenome | isolation source: Replicate 2 from Balatoc abandoned mine | place: Philippines: Itogon, Benguet | collected 2017-08-28 | reverse complement strand
GCTCGCGCAGCTTGAGGAACTCGCGCATGCCGGAGGCGAAGATGCGTTCCATCGGCGCGCCTTCGGTGCGCTTGGCGGCGTCGGCGTAGAGCTCGTTGAGGTTGCGGCCGGCCCAGAACTCGCGCTCGAACTCCTCGTTGTCGCCGCGCACGCGCTTCAAGCCGAACAGCTTGCCGAAGATCACCGTCCAGCTCGCCAGCGAGGCGAGCAGCAGGCCGGCCATCACGAGCTGCACCACCCAGCTGGCGTGCATGACGAGCGTGAAGATCGAAAAGTCCTGGTTCATGTCAGTGCGTCGAGAATGGCCGTCGGAATGCGGCGGGGGGCGAAAGTTCCGGCATCGACACAGCCGATGCGGATCTGGCCTTCGGCCAGCAGCACGGGTGCCGCGGCCCCGGTGCGCCAGGCCTGCTGGTGCACGCTCATCGAGGCGCGGCCCACGCCGCGCGGCGCAACGGTGACCTCGATCAGGTCGTCCAGCCGCGCCGGGCTCAGGTAGCGCACCGAAGTATCGGCGACGACGAACACCGCGCCTGTATCGGTTCGCAAGCGTTCCTGCGAGAAGCCGAGGCCGCGCAGCCACTCGGTGCGCGCGCGCTCGAAGAACTTCAGGTAGTTGGCATAGAACACCACGCCGCCGGCGTCGGTGTCTTCCCAGTACACGCGCAGCGTGTGGCGAAAGGGCGTGGGGGTGTCGTCTCGGGCCAAGCCCGGATTATCGCTGCAGCACCCGCTGGTACACCGGGCCCCACAGCGGGTGGCCGGCTTCCGACTTCGACAGCGTGAAGGCCGGATCGGCGGCGCGCGCCGAGCGGAACTGCGCCTCGCAGTCGGCGGCGCGGTTGCTGGTGCAGAAGATGAAGGCGAGCAGCTTGTGTGCGGCGGCGCGGTCGCGCGGCGACACCAGGCCGGCCTGCAGGGCCGCCTGGAGCTGCTTCTCGGCCTGCGGGTACTGCGCGTCGTCGTAGGCGCGCATGCCGGCCAGCAGCGCCTTCTCGGCCGGCCGCTCGGCCACGTCGAGCAGGCCGACGGAAGGTGCCACGGGCGGCTGCACGCACGCTGCGAGCAGCACGCTCGTCAGCATGGGCAGGGCGAGGGCGGCGAGGCGTCGAGTCATGATCCGAACTTGTGCTTGAGGTTGACCGGCTGGCCGGGGGCCACGCTGATCGTCGCACTGTAAGGCGGGAAGTCGGCGTTGCGGATGACGATCTGGTGCTTGCCCTCGGGCAGGGTCAGCTCGTTCAGCGGCGGCGTGGTGCCGACCGACGTGCCGTTGACCTCGACGTTGCCCCAGGGGCTGACGGCGATGCGCACGCTGCCGGTGCCGGTGGCCGCTGTAGGCGCAGGCTTGCTCTCGCGCACCGGCCGGCTCTCCTTGGCCACGGGCTTGGCCGGCGGCTTGGCAGCGGCGGGCTTGCGCGGTTCGGGCACCGACTCGGCGGCAGCCGTTTCGGGCAGCGCGGGCGCAGGGGCAGGGGCGACGGTTGCAGGCGCTTCCGCCTGAGGGGCGGCCGGGGCGGGCGCAGGCGCGGTCTCGGCCGCCGTGGCCGGTGCGGCTGCCAACGCGGCAGGGGCCGCCGCCGTGACGGGCACGGGCTTGCCGCTGCCGCTCATCGTCAGCCAGCCCAGGCCGGCCAGCAGGCCGATCACCAGCCCGGCCGCGATGGCCACCGCGCTCTTGCGCCGCTGCGGCGCGCCCGGGCCGGCATCGGGCGGCAGGCTGTCCGGCACCTGGGCCTGGGCGTTCTCGTCGAGCCAGTGGCGCAGTTCGCGCGACAGCGCACGCGCCGAGCGGAAGCGGTGCTCGGGATCCTTCTCCATCGCCCGTGCCACGATCTCGGCCAGCGCCGAGGGCACGCTCGGGTCGACCTCGTCGGCCCGCGGCGGCTTGTGCTCGATCACGGCGGCGGTGATCTCGCTGAGCGTGCTGCCGCGGAACGGCTTCTTGTCGGTCAGCAGCTCGTAGAGCACCACGCCGAGCGAGAACACGTCGGCGCGCCGGTCCACCGGCTGCTGGCGGGCCTGCTCGGGGGCCATGTAGTAGGGCGAGCCGGCCGCCACGTCGCCGGCACCGTCGTGCTGGTGGGCGATGCGGGCAATGCCGAAGTCGAGCACGCGCGGCTGCGTGCGCCCGACCATGAAGATGTTGGCTGGCTTGATGTCGCGGTGGATCACGCCCTTGCTGTGCGCGTAGGCGAGTGCATCGGCGACGCGGCGCACGATGGTGGCGGCCTGCACCGGTGTCGGCCGCCAGCCTTCCTGGCGCAGCTGGCGCAGGTCGCGGCCCTTGAGCAGCTCCATCGCGATGTAGGCGCTCTGGTCGCTCACGCCGGCGTCGAATACGGTGACGATGTGCGGGTGCGACAGGCCGCCGGCAGCGCGCGCCTCGTTCAGGAACAGCGCGTTGAAGGCCTCGCGCTCCTCGGGCGCGATCTCCAGGTTCAGCGTCTTGATCGCGATCAGCCGCGACAGCAGCGGGTCGTGCGCGGCGTAGACGGTGCCCAGCCCGCCGGCGCCGATCTTGTACTTCAGCGCATAGCGGCCGATGTGCCCGATGGTGGGCATCTGGTCGTCGGCCTTCGGCGCGGGATTGGTGGGGAAGGCGGCCGCCGGCCCCGGGGGCACGCCGATGTCCGTGTCGCCCCACGGGGCGATGTCGGAGGCGGTCGGCGGCAAGGTGGGCGGCACGGGTTCGGCCGGCTCGGAGTCCGGCGTGCCGCGCCGCGAGGAAGGGCTCGGAGACGTCACTCCGGCAGCTTAGTGCAGGCCCTGCGCCTCAACGCGTGAAAAACCGCCAGATCGGGCGCATTGGTAACAGCTTCTCACCAAAGTTTGACCTGCCTCCGTGCCGGGCGTCACACCCGCGCCACGAGAGCCTCGCGCAGGCGCGCCATGGCCTGCTCGAGCTGCGGCATCGCGCTGGCGTAAGACAGACGAATCCAGCGCTCGGCGCCATGGCGGCCGAAGTCGCGGCCGGGCGTCAGCGCCACGTGGGCGCGGCGCATGAGGTCGAAGGCGAAGTCCCAGCTGCTGTCCGCGTGCGCCGAGCAGTCGGCCCAGGCATAGAAGGCGCCGTCGGGCATGACCGGCACGTGCAGGCCCATGGCGTCGAGGGCCGACACCACGAAGTCGCGCCGCGCCTTGAACTCGGCGCGACGGCGCTCGTACTCGGCGATGGATTCGGGCTCGAAGCAGGCCAGCGCCGCCTGCTGCGCGATGGCGGAGGCGCAGATGAACAGGTTCTGCGCCAGCTTCTCGACCGCCGGCACCAGCGACTCGGGAAGCACCATCCAGCCCAGGCGCCAGCCGGTCATCGAGAAGTACTTCGAGAAACTGTTGATCGAGATGACGTCCTCGCCGTGGACCAGCGCGCTGTGGCCGTAGCGCTCGTCGTAGCTCAGGCCGAGGTAGATCTCGTCGACGATCGTGAAGCCACCGCGCGCGCGCACCGCCTCGACGATGCGCCCCATCTCGGCCGGGTCGATCGAGGTGCCGGTGGGGTTGGACGGCGAGGCCAGCAGCACGCCGCGCGTGCGCTCGCCCCAGGCTGCTTCGACGCCAGCGGCGTCGAGCTGGAAGCGCTGCTGCGGCCCGCAGGGCAGCAGCACCGGCACGCCATCCGCCGCGGCGACGAAATGGCGGTTGCACGGGTAGCTGGGGTCGGGCATCAGCACCTCGTCACCACGCTCGACGAGGGCCAGGCAGGCCAGCTGCAGCGCCGCGGAGGCACCCGCGGTGACGACGATGCGCGAGGGTGCGATGTCCAGCCCGAAGCGCTGCCCGTACCAGGCGCTGATGCGCTCGCGCAGCGCGTCGAGACCGGTGGCGTGGGTGTACTGCGTGCGGCCGGCGCGCAGCGCGCGCTCGGCGGCCTGCAGCACCAGCGGCGGCGCGGTGAAGTCGGGCTCGCCGATGTTCAGGAAGATCATCGGCCGATCGGCGCAGGCGGGCGAACGTGCCAGCTCGCTGGCCGCCTTGGCGCACTCCATCACGTAGAAGGGCTCGATGTGCTCGAGCCGCGAGGCGGTGCGCAGCATGCCGACCAGGTACTCAGCGCCGCGCAGCGCGCGCGGCCTGCACTTCCAGCGGGCGTAGTTCGGCCGCGGCCTTGTCGAGCACGCCGTTGACGTACTTGTGGCCGTCGGTGCCGCCGAAGTTCTTCGCCAGCTCGACCGCCTCGTTGATCGCCACCTTGTAGGGCACGTCGATGCAGTGCTTGAGCTCGTAGGCGCCGATCATCAGCACGCCGTGCTCCACCGGCGACAGTTCGGTGGTCTTGCGGTCGACGTGGCGCGAGAGCACCGCGTCGAGGTCGGCGGCCTCAGCGATGCAGCCGTGCAGCAGCGCGTCGAAGTGCGCCGCGTCGCACTCGGCGAAGCCGTCCTGCTCGCGCATGTGGGCGTCGATCACGCCGGCGTCGGCGCCGCCGATCAGCCATTCGTAGAGGCCCTGCAGCGCCGCCTCGCGCGAGCGCCGCCGCGCCGAGGGCGCGCCGCCGCGCGGCTTGCCCGGCTTCTTCTTCACGGGCGTCTTGGCAGTCGGTTCGCTCACGACAGGTCTTCCAGCAAATTGGCCATCTCGACCGCCACGCGTGCGGCGTCGCGGCCCTTCTCCTCGGCGCGGGCCCAGGCCTGCGCCTCGTTCTCGACGGTGAGGATGGCGTTGGCGATCGGCAGGTGATGATCGAGCGAGACGCGCGTGACGCCGGCGCCGCTCTCGTTGGCCACCAGCTCGAAGTGGTAGGTCTCGCCGCGGATGATGCAGCCCAGCGCCACCAGCGCGTCGAAGTCGTCGCTCTCGGCCAGCGCGTCCAGCGCCAGCGGCACTTCCAGCGCGCCGGGCACGGTCACGTGGCGGACGTGGCGCTCGCTCACGCCGAGCGCCTTCAGCTCGGCCAGGCAGCTCTCGGCGAGCTTCGCAGTGATGTCGGCGTTGAAGCGCGCCTGCACGATGCCGATGCGCAGGTCCTGCCCGTTCAGCGCCAGGGTGGCGCCCTTGTCAGCGTCCTGCATGGGTGTCTTTCGTCGGAGTGTTCGTCATCACGTCACTGGGCGGCCACGAAGCCGGTGACCTCGAGGCCGTAGCCGGTCATGCTGGGCATGCGGCGCGGGCTGCCGAGCAGGCGCATCTTGGCGATGCCCAGTTCGCGCAGGATCTGCGCGCCGACGCCGTAGGTGCGCAGGTCCATCTGGCCGCGAGCGGCCGGCACGGCCGGCCGATCGCCGGTGACCTGCGGCAGCAGCGCGGCCACGCCTTCGCCGCAATTGAGCAGCAGCGCCGCGCCGCGCGGCGCGGCCTGGATGGCGGCCAGCGCCTTGGGCAGCGGCCACGAGTGGCCGCTCGCGCCGGTGTCGAGCAGGTCCATCACCGACAGCGGCTCGTGCACGCGCACCAGCACCTCATCGGCCGGCGTCCAGCTGCCGTGCACCAGCGCCAGGTGCAGGCCGCCGGTACGGTCGCGCCACGCCGTGCACTCGAACTCGCCTTGCGCCGTCGCAAGGCGGCGCGAGCCGGCGCGCTCGATCAGCGATTCGTTGCGGCTGCGGTGCTCGATCAGGTCGGCGATGGTGCCGATCTTCAGGCGGTGCTCGCGCGCGAACTCGATCAGGTCGGGCAGGCGCGCCATCGTGCCGTCGTCCTTCATGATCTCGCAGATCACGGCGGCGGGCGTCAGGCCGGCCATGCCGGCGAGGTCGCAACCGGCCTCGGTGTGGCCGGCGCGCATGAGCACGCCGCCATCCTGCGCCTGCAGCGGGAAGATGTGGCCGGGCTGCACCAGGTCGCTCGGCTTGGCGTGCCGCGCCACCGCGGCCTGCACGGTGCGGGCGCGGTCGGCCGCGGAGATGCCGGTGGTCACGCCCTCGGCGGCCTCGATCGAGACGGTGAAGGCGGTGCCGGTCTTCTGGCCGTTGCGTGCGGCCATCGGCTCCAAGCCGAGGCGCTCGCAGCGCTCGCGGGTGAGCGTCAGGCAGATCAGCCCGCGGCCGAACTTCGCCATGAAGTTGATCGCCTCGGGCGTGACGTGGTCGGCGGCGAGCACGAGGTCGCCCTCGTTCTCGCGGTCTTCCTCGTCGACGAGGATGACCATGCGGCCGGCGGCCAGCTCGGCCACCAGCTCCGGAATCGGTGAAATCGACATGGCGGGATTGTAGGTGGCGGGGGTGTTCCGCCCCTGGGGAGAGGTCTCAGTGGCGAGGCAGCGATCCGCCCAGCATGCGCTCGACGTAACGCGCGATCAGGTCGATCTCGAGGTTGACGCGGCTGCCCGCGCGCAGCGTGCCCAGCGTGGTGTTCTCGATCGTGTGTGGGATCAGGTTGATGCTGAACTCGCAGTGCCGCGGATGGTCGATCACGCGGTTGACGGTGAGGCTCACGCCGTTGACCGTGATCGAGCCCTTGTAGGCGAGGAATCGCGCCAAGGCGGGCGGCGCGCTGATGCGCAACTCCCACGATTCGCCCACCGGCTCGAAGTGCGTCACCTGCCCGATGCCGTCGACGTGCCCGCTGACCAGGTGGCCGCCGAGGCGGTCGTTGGCGCGCAGCGCCTTCTCCAGGTTGACCGGGCCGGGCTCGCCGAGGCCGGCGGTCTTTTCCAGGCTCTCGGCCGAGATGTCGATCGTGAAGCGGCCTGCGGCCGCGTCGAAACTGGTGACTGTCATGCACGCGCCGTTGAGCGCGATGCTGTCGCCCAGGGCCACGTCGTCGAGGTAGCCTGCCGGGGCTTCGAGGGTCAGGCGCAGGCCGTGCGAGGCGTCGGCGCCCAGCGGTGTCGCGTCGACGATGCGGCCGACGCCGGTGATGATGCCGGTGAACATGGCGTGATTGTCGCAGGCGGCGCGTGCGCGCGACGTCGCCTGCGCGTCAGAAGTCCTCGCGGCCGGGAGGGCGGGCGATCAGGCGCAGGTCGTCGCCAATGGGCTCGATGCCCGTCCAGCGCAGGTCGAGCGTGTCTTGCAGCCGCTCGAGCGGGCCGAAGGCGGCCAGCTCGCGGCCCACGCCGAGCAGGCGCGGCGCCATGTAGACGAGGAACTCGTCGACCAGCCCCTCGCGCACCAGCGAGCCGTTGAGCTTGTGTCCGGCCTCGACGTGCAGTTCGTTGACGCCGCGCCGTGCCAGGTCGGCCAGCATCGCGGCAAGGTCGACCTTGCCGCCGGGGCCGGGCATGAAGGCGATCTCCGCGCCAGTGGCGCGCAGCGCCGCCTCGCGGGTGGCATCGGGCTTGGTCGCGTAGATCAGCACCGCGCCCGGCGGCGCCAGCAGCTTCGCGGTCGGTGGCGTCTCCAGCCGCGAATCGACCACCACGCGCAGCGGTTGCCGCGGCGTCTCGACGAGGCGAACGTCCAGGCGCGGGTCGTCGTCGAGCACCGTGCCCACGCCGGTCAGCACGGCGCTGGCGCGGCGGCGAAAGGCGTGGCCGTCGGCGCGCGCCGCCGCTCCGGTGATCCACTGGCTGACGCCATTGTTCAGCGCGGTGCGGCCGTCGAGCGAGACGGCAGCCTTCATGCGCACCCACGGCCGGCCACGAACCACCCGCGAGAAGAAGCCGATGTTGAGTTCGCGCGCCTCGCGCGCCAGCAGGCCTTCCTCGACGGTGATGCCGGCCGCGCGCAGCCGCGCCGCACCCTGGCCGGCCACCTGCGGGAACGGGTCTTCGAGTGCCATCACCACGCGGCCGAGGCGCGCCTCGATCAGCGCATCGCAGCACGGCGGCGTGCGGCCATGGTGCGCGCAGGGCTCGAGCGTGACGTAGGCCGTGGCGCCGTGCACGATCTCGTGCCGCTCGGCGGCGTCGCGCAGCGCCATTACCTCGGCATGCGGGCCGCCGGCCTGCTGCGTGCGGCCGCGGCCGATCACCCGGCCGTCGGGCGCGACGATCACGCAGCCCACGCGCGGGTTCGGCTCGGTCAGCCCGACCGACTGCCCGGCCAGCGCGAGCGCCTCGTGCATCGGGGTGGCGAAATGCGGCGTCGTCATGCGCCGCATTGTCTCGCGGCGGCGCGGGCTCAGCGCGGCAGCAGGCGCTGGGCCGCCAGGGCGGGTTCGTGGGCAGCGATCAGGGTGGACAGCGTGACCTGCTGCGCTTCACCGCGCCGGTCGCTCCACGACACGCTGACGTCGACGGCGCGCGAATGCGGCCAGGCGATCGCATCGACGCGACGCGCGACGGCATAGCGCGGGCTGCCCAGGCCGTCCGGCTCGAGGGTGCGGGCGTGGTCGGCGATGGCCGCGTAGCCGTCGAGCTGCGCGAAACCGCGCAGGCCCTCGATCTCCTGCTGCGCCAGGCGCACCGCCTCGCTGCGCTGCCGCGACAGCTCGGCAAGCTGGCGCAGCTCCGGCTGCACGCGCAGCAGCGCGAGCAGGCCGATGGCGAGCACGACGGCGGCAAGCAGCGACTCGATCAGCGTGATGCCGCGCTGGCGGCGGGATGAGGTCGGGTGGGGCATGACGAGCTCCTCGTGGGATCAGAAGTCGCGCCAGCCGCCGGGCAGGTGCACGAAGCTGCCTTGCCGGGTGCGCAGGGCATCGAGCACGGCGCTGTCGAGCGCGAGGTCCAGCGAGCCGTCGCCCGAGGCTGCGCCTTCGCCGAGCAGGGCACCGCGCACGACGGCGGCGGGCGCCGCCCAGCCGAGGCTGGCGCCATGGATCACGCCATGCAGTTGCACTGCGCCCTGGATCTGCACGTGGCCACCCGCCACGATCAGCATCGGCCGCTCGGGCGTGCCGAGGACGAGCGGGCCGCGCAGCAGCAGGTCGCCGGGCAGGGCGACGAGCGTGACGCCTTGCGCCGCCAGTACGCCGAGCGCCGCGCCGCAGTCGCCCTCGCAGGCGAGCCGGTGCACCGCGGGCTGGCGTTGCCATTGCGGCTTCGAGAGGCCGAAATGGCGGACGAAGAAAGCCTCCGTGCTCTCGCCGGCGGCGCGCAGCGTCAGCGCCGTGGCCGGCGGGTGAGGCAGGGCGGGTTGCAGGGCGAGCAGCGCCGCATGCTGTGCCGTGGCGTCGCGGTGGCTGCCGAGCGACGTGAGGCGCAACTGACCCGGCGTGCCACCCGGCGCGAAGCGCACGGCGAACGTGGCGTCGCCGCCGGCAGCCACTGCGGCCGCGTCGCCCGGGCAGGCGCAAACCCAGCCCGCCTCGCCGCGCGTGCAGGCAGAGGTCACGGCACGAGGCGCGAAGTCGGCGACCGAGGTGTCGAGATGGCGTTCGCGAAAGTCTCGCGTGGACAGCGGCGATGGCTTGCAGTCGCTGCCAATGCGTGCGCCGTGGTTGAGCATCGCCGTGGCCCAATCGAGCCCGGCCTCGGCGGCCTCGAACGCCGTCGCCGCGTGGGCCTGGTTGGAGGACTGTCGCCACTCCAGCAGCAGGTGGCGATTCGCGGCCAGCAGCGTGATCAGCATGGCCATCAGCAGCGCCAGCGTGATGGCCAGGGTCACGGCTCCGCGCTGGCCAGGTCGACGAAGTTCCTTCATGGGATCTCTCCTCAGGCGGGGCATGCGCCGGTCACGCCGTCGTTGCGCAGGCGCACGAGGGTCTCCATGCGACGTACGAGAGACGGGTCGTCGGCTGCGCGGGCGGTGATGCGGATCGCCAGGCGTCGCACCTCCACCCGCGCGTCGCAGCTCGCCCCGGGCGGGCAGGGGTTCGCGCAATGCTCCAGCAGCGACACGCTGTCGACTCGCGGCTGCAGCACGAATTCGGTGACGACCAGCGTGCCGGCGTCGGTGAGCGCCTGCCAGTTGCCGGCGCCCAGCAGCAGCTCGATCACGCCGCGACGCAGTCGCAGGCCGAACTGCTCGTTGCCGTCGAGGACCCCGTTCTCCACCGCGTCGCGCGAGTAGGCGAACTCCGCCGCATCGGAGGCCGCGGTTTGGGGCGCGAACGCGGCGTAGGGGTTGGGTGCCGAGGCTGCTGGTGCGGCCCAGTGGCCGGCGCGGCGAATGTCGCGGGCGATCACGTCGCCAGCGCTGCGCAGGTCTTGCATCAGCCGCTGGGCCGTGGTCGCGTGGCGGTGTTCGCGCCACTGCTCGGCGAAAGCCGCGAGGCCGGCAGCGGTGATGAACAGGCCCAGGGCGAGCCCGACCATCAGCTCGACCAGCGACAGCCCGGTCTGGCGGGAGCGCATCGCGGCCTCCGCTCAGAAGTTCCAGCAGCGCCGGTTGGCGGCCGCGTCGTTGGCCACGCTGGCGTCGGGGCCCGACGCATGCGTCGTCGTGCCGCCGGCCACGGTGAGGCGCAGCTGGCGGCAGGCCGCGTCGCCTGCCTGTGCGCCGCTGGCCAGCGCAATGGCCACGTAGCCTTGCGCATCGGCCTCGCTGACCACCAGCTGGTAGTGGCCGGCGCTGGTGCGTGCCGGCAAGCGCAGTTCGTCGAGGCTGCCGTAACGGCCGCGGTTGGCGTACCAGCGCTCCTGGGCAATCTGCAGCTGCGCCATGGCCAGCATCGCTTCGGCGCGGCGCGCCTTCTGCAGGCTGCCCTGGAAGCTCGGCCAGGCGATGCTCGACAGCACGCCGGCCACGCCCAGCACGGTGACGATCTCGATCAGCGTGAAGCCGCGCGAGCTGCGGTGCGAAGTCATCGAACGGGTCATGGTGGGTCTCCTCGGGGTGAAAGCGTTCAGCAGGCGCGGTAGCCAGGCACCGCGCCCTCGGGCGAGCAGCTGCGCACGCGGCCCATCACGTTCACGACGTGGTGGATGGCGCGGCCGTCGGCAGCGGTCACACGCCAGGTCGCCGTCGGCGTGACGGTGCCGTGCAGCGGGTCGAAGGCGATCGCAGGGGTGCTGGACTGCAGCGTGATGCGGTGGCTGGCCGCGGCGCTGCGGATCAGGGTGCTGCCGGCGCTGCAGGCGGCCGTGCCGTCGGCGTGGCAGCGGCAGCTGCCGGCCGGGCCGGTGTGCAGCAGGTAGCAGCCCGCGGTCTCGTCGCGGACGACGCGCACGACCCGGTTGCGGGCGATGGCTTCGTTGCGGGCGAGCTGCAGATCGGCGGCCAGGCGCGTGGCGGCGGCGTCGAGCCGGCGGTGCTCGATCAGCCGCTGCAGCCCCGGCACGGCGGTCGTGGCCGCGGCGGCGGCGATGGCGACGACGACGCCGGCTTCGACGATCGTCAGGCCATGTTGTCCGTTGCGTGATCCCATGTCGTGCTCCGCTGATGCGATGCACGAACTCTAGGAATCGGGACCACGTTGCGCGTCCCGCACAGGGGCGGTGGGGCGGTCCCCGCAGCGGGGCCCCTGGCCGTGGGTTCCCCCGGGCGGGGGAGGCGCCTCAAATGTCCCGGATCAGCTGCCGGAACTCGTCCACGTCCTCGAAGGAACGGTAGACGGAGGCGAAGCGCACGTAGGCCACCTTGTCGATGCGCTTGAGTTCGCGCATCACCAGTTCCCCCAGCCGGGTGGAGGTCACTTCCTTGGCGCCACTGTTGAGCAGCTTCTCCTGGATGCGGTCGACCGCCGCGTCGATCTGCTCGACGCTCACCGGCCGCTTGCGCAGCGCCAGCGCCATCGAGGCACGCAGCTTGGGCAGTTCGAACTCGGCGCGCGTGCCGTCCTTCTTGACGACGGACGGCAGCGCGATCTCGGCGCGTTCGTAGGTGGTGAAGCGCTTGTCGCAGTGCTGGCAGCGCCGCCGCCGGCGGATCTGGTCGCCCTCGTCGGACTCGCGGGTCTCGACGACCTGCGTGTCGACGTGGCCGCAGAAGGGGCAGCGCATGCGGATCAGCGGTAGACGGGGAAATCCTTCGTCAGGGCGGCGACCTTCGCCCGAACCGCGGCAATGTTCGCCTCGTCGTGCGGCTTGTCGAGCACGTCGGCGATCAGGTTGGCGGTCAGCCGCGCCTGCTCTTCCTTGAAGCCGCGCGTGGTCATCGCCGGCGAGCCGAGGCGGATGCCGCTGGTGATCATCGGCTTCTGCGGGTCGTTCGGGATCCCGTTCTTGTTGCAGGTCATGTGGGCGGCGCCGAGGATGGCCTCCGCCTCCTTGCCGGTCAGGCCCTTGGGGCGCAGGTCGACCAGCATCACGTGGCTCTCGGTGCGGCCGCTGACGATGCGCAGCCCGCGCTGCACCAGCGTCTCGGCCATCGCCGCGGCGTTCTTCACCACCTGCTGCTGGTAGGCCTTGAACTCCGGCGATAGCGCCTCCTTGAAGGCCACCGCCTTGCCGGCGATCACGTGCATCAGCGGGCCGCCCTGGATGCCGGGGAAGATCGCGCTGTTGACCTTCTTGGCGATCTCCTCGCCGCGCATCAGGATCAGGCCGCCGCGCGGGCCGCGCAGCGTCTTGTGCGTGGTGGTGGTGACCACGTCGGCGAACGGCACCGGGTTCGGGTAGACGCCCGCGGCGATCAGTCCGGCGTAGTGCGCCATGTCGACCATGAAGTAGGCGCCGATGGCCTTCGCCACCTTGGCGAAGCGCTCGAAGTCGATGCGCAGCGCGTAGGCGGACGCGCCGGCGATGATCAGCTTGGGCTTGTGCTCGTGCGCCAGGCGCTCCATGGCGTCGTAGTCGATCTCTTCCTTGGCGTTCAGGCCGTAGGAAACCACCTTGAACCACTTGCCGCTCATGTTCAGCGGCATGCCGTGGGTCAGGTGGCCGCCTTCGGCCAGGCTCATGCCCATGATGGTGTCGCCCGGCTGCAGCAGGCCGAAGAACACCCCCTGGTTGGCCTGCGAGCCGGAGTTCGGCTGCACGTTGGCGAACTCGGCGCCGAACAGCTGCTTCGCGCGGTCGATCGCCAGCTGCTCGACGACGTCGACGTTCTCGCAGCCGCCGTAGTAGCGCTTGCCGGGGTAGCCCTCGGCGTACTTGTTGGTCAGCTGCGAGCCCTGCGCGGCCATCACAGCCGGCGAGGCGTAGTTCTCCGAGGCAATCAGCTCGATGTGGTCTTCCTGGCGCTGGTTCTCGCGCTGGATGGCGGCCCAGATCTCGGGGTCGACGTTGGCGACGGTGGAGGCGGTACGGTCGAACATGACGGCAGTCCTTGACAGCAGACGATCCCGACGCGGGCCGCAGGCGTGCGGCCGCAGGGCTGCCCAGGCGAACGGCGGATCCGATGGCCGAAAGCGTCGGCCACCGACCGCGCTTCCCGGTGGTACACCACCTCAGGCCCCGGGGCGGGGCCACATCGCCAGTCGCGCGGTGGGGGAAGTGTAGCGGAGGGTCGCCGGCGGCTCAGCGCAGCCAGGCGACCTGTTCGGCCGTTTCCGTCTTGCCGGCCGGCGCCTGCGCCGGCTGGATGGCCTCGCGCTGCGCGGCGGAGGCCGCCGGTGCCGGCAGCGACACCGGGATCAGCGCCACATTGGCCGGCACGGTCTTGCCGGCGGCGACCAGGCGCAGGTTGTTCTGCTCGGCCAGCACCTTGCCGGTGTAGCCGCCGTCGTCGTCGAGGTTGGCGGCGCCCACGTAATAGCGCAGGCCGGCCTCCAGGCTCCCGGCACGTGCGATGCACTCCTTGAGCACCTGCACGCCGACGCGCAGGTTGGTCACCGGGTCGAAGGCGGCGTGGTTGCCGCCGAAGGCCTCGTACTTGTCGTCGTGGACCCGGGTCATCACCTGCATCAGGCCTTGGGCGCCGACGCTGCTCTGCGCGAACGGGTTGAAGCTCGATTCGACGGCCATGATCGCCAGGATGAGCGTCGGGTCGAGACCGGCGCGCTCACCGACGTGCCAGGCTTCCTGCACCAGGCGGCTGATCGGCTCGGGCGCCACGCGGTAGCGGCGTGAGATCCACAGCGCCACGGCGGCCTGCTGGCGGCTGAGCTGCTTGGGGTCGGCCGCGGTGGCGCGGGTGATCGCCTCGGGCTCGCTGAGTTGCTGGGCGAGCAGTTCGGCCGGCTCGGTGCGCGCGTCCTGGCGGGCCTGCAGCCAGCCCAGGGCGTGGGTCTCGACGGCATGGCGCAGTTCGGGCTTGCCGAAGGCGAACAGCGCGGCGGCCACGATCAGCAGGCCGATCAGTGCCAGCATGTTGTGGCTGACTTCGAGCAAGCCCTGCCCGACGTCCTTCAGGAACACCGTGGCCGACTCGCCGATGGCATCGCGCACCCGTTGGGCACGCGTCAGGCATCGCTTCAGCGTTGTCATGTCACTCCTTTCGCACCGCCTGCCCCGCCGGGGCCGCCCCTTCGCCGGCAGTGCCGGGGGCGACGGTGATAATCGTTGGCCGGTCTTGGAAGCCGTCTTGCGCGGCGTGTTCCGGCAGCGAATCGGCTCGTGATCCGATGGTGGCAGCGGCTCAGCCGCTGCACTATCCCTGCACCGAGGGCCTGGGGTTATCCCGTAGCGGTGCGAACGGCGCGAATTCTAGGAAGCCATTTCATAACCGGTCAAGACTAAGAAATTGATTTCTAATTACGATTGCGTATGAAGTACCGGGACTTGCGTGACTTCGTGGCGGGCCTGGAATCGCGCGGCGAGCTTCGGCGCGTGGCCGAGCCAGTCTCCGTGCGGCTGGAAATGACAGCGGTCAGTGACTTCGTCTTGCGCTCGGCCGGCCCGGCACTTTTGTTCGAGAACCCCGACGGTTACAAATTCCCGGTGCTCGCCAACCTGTTCGGAACGCCCCGGCGGGTGGCGCTGGGCATGGGCGCCACCGAGGTGAGCGAGCTGCGCGACGTGGGCAGGCTGCTGGCCCGGCTGAAGGAGCCGGAGCCGCCCAAGGGGCTCAAGGACACCGGTCGCCTGTTACAGATGGCCAAGGCGATCTGGGACATGAAGCCCGCCACCGTTCGCCAGGCGGCCTGCCAGGAGGTGGTGCTCGAGGGTTCGGATGTCGACCTGACCCGGCTGCCGGTGCAGACCTGCTGGCCGGGCGACGCCGGCCCGCTGATCACCTGGGGGTTGGTGGTCACTCGGGGGCCGCAAGGCGGGCCGAACGCCCGCGCGCGTCAGAACCTGGGCATCTACCGCCAGCAGGTGATCGGCCGGCGCCAGGTGATCATGCGCTGGCTGGCCCACCGCGGCGGCGCGCTGGATTTCCGCGAGTTCGCGCTGGCCAAGCCGGGGCAGCCGTTTCCCATCGTCGTGGCGCTCGGCGCCGACCCCGCGACCATCCTGGGCGCCGTGACGCCGGTGCCCGACACCCTCTCCGAGTACCAGTTCGCCGGTCTGCTGCGCGGCAGCCGCACCGAGGTGGCCGAAACCGGGGCAGGCGATGCCGGCGTGATGCTGCAGGTGCCGGCCAGCGCCGAGTTCGTGCTCGAAGGCTGCATCCCGCCGGCCGAGAAGGGCTGGACGGGCACCAGCGAGCACGGCGTGCGGCTGAAGGAGATCAACGGTTACCTTCACGCGCTGGAGGGTCCCTTCGGCGACCACACCGGCTATTACAACGAGCAGGACTGGTTCCCGGTGTTCGAGATCTCGCGCATCACCCACCGGCGCGACCCCATCTACCACTCCACCTACACCGGCAAGCCGCCGGACGAGCCGGCCGTGCTGGGCGTGGCGCTCAACGAGGTGTTCGTGCCGATCCTGCAGAAGCAGTTTCCGGAGATCGTCGACTTCTACCTGCCGCCCGAGGGCTGCAGCTACCGCATGGCGATCATCAGCATCCGCAAGGCCTACCCCGGCCACGCCAAGCGGGTGATGTTCGGGCTGTGGAGCTTCCTGCGCCAGTTCATGTACACCAAGTTCATCGTCGTGACCGACGACGACGTCGACATCCGCCGCTGGGACGAGGTGATCTGGGCCATCACCACCCGCATGGACCCGGTGCGCGACACCACGCTGGTGGAGAACACGCCGATCGACTATCTCGACTTCGCCTCGCCGGTGAGCGGCCTGGGCGGCAAGATGGGTCTGGACGCCACCAACAAGTGGCCCGGCGAGACGCAGCGCGAGTGGGGCCGGTCGATCCGCATGGATGCGGCGGTGGAGCAGCGCGTGGCCGGCGTGATCGCGAAGATCATGAAGCCAGCGGCCTGACAAGAGGAATCACGAGCGCTTTCGGCGCTTGAAGTCGGCGCCGGCGTGGCCTAGCTTAGAAGAGCCTGTTCATGCAGGCGCAACCGATGGCGCAGTCCCTGCGCGCCAGGGGCCCCGGACCCAATACCTCCGGAGCTCCAACCGGCGGCGTCAGCCGCCCGCCCCTCCCACCTCTGGTCGGGAGGGGTTTGTCTTTCTGGGTGCCGCGTTCTTCGCCGCTCAGCGCGTCGGCATCAGCAGGCCCTCGTGCACCGCCACGCGTTCCAGCGCTTCCTCGAACTTGGCGCGCGCCGAGGCGGCCACCCCGGCCAGGTAGGCATGCAGTTCGGCGTCGGCCGGGCTGCGGTTGCGGCATTCGGCGCTGTAGGCCTCGAAGTGCGTCAGCTGCATCAGGATCTCCGCCACGTGGCGCGGGCACTCGCAGGCGATGGTGGACGACAAGCCGGCGATGTCGGCCAGCGCGGCGTCGTCCCAGCGCCGCGGCGGCGCGGGCTCGGCCACCGACAGCGGCGGCAGCGGCGCGCGCGGCACGCCGCCGGCCAGCCCCTCGAGCCACTGGCCCAGGGCGGCATCGGCCAGCGGCTCGCGCAGCAGCGCCACGCCGGACAGGGCCAGGCGCTCACAGACCGACTCCGAGGCGAAGCGGTACACCGCCGCCGCCCGCACGGTCTTCAGTGCCGGGGCGGCCTGCTGCAACTCCGACAGCCAGGCGGGGTGCAGGGTCGGCGCGTGCACCAGCAGCAGGTCGACGCCGTCGTGCCCGATGCCCCCTGCTGCTTCGGCGGCGTCCTTGAAGGGCCCGAGCACCTCCAGCGCACCGGCCAGGCGCCGGCGCACGCTCGGGCGTAGCAGCCGCCGCGCCAGCGAATCGCCGATCACGGCCACGCGCCAGCGCGCCAACGCTGGCGAGGGTGCTGCCGACAGGGTGCCGGTCACCGCATGCGCATGGGTGGCGGCCACCTCCTGCAACTGCGCCATGTCCAGCCCGGCGAGGCTGCCGATGGCATGGCCGTGCTCGGTGAGCTGCTTGAGCAGGGCGATCCGGCGCACGTCGGCCGCCGAGTACAGCCGCTGACCGCTCGGCGTGAGCGCCGGGGAGGAGAGCTGGTAGCGCCGCTCCCAGACCCGGAGCGTGGCCACCGGCATGCGCACCATGCGCGCCACCGCGCCGCTGCGGTGACGCGGCTCGTCGTCGGGAACGGGAAGCGGGATCGACGCCATCGTGAACTGCCTATGACGATGAAATGAACTGGATTATCGGACCTGAAGCGGGGTCTATAACGACTTTGACGCAAGTCTGACGCAGCCCTGCGTATGCTGCCCGGCATGCGTGCGTCCAACCCTTCGAAGCGTGTGGCCGTTGTCGGCGCCGGCCTGGCGGGCGCGGTGGTGGCACGGCGACTGGCCGATGCCGGACACGAGGTTCAGGTGTTCGACAAGTCTCGCGGTGCCGGCGGCCGGCTGGCCACCCGCCGCGCGGAGTGGACCGATCGACAGGACGCGCCGCGGACGACACGCCTGGACCATGGCGCGCCGGGCTTCGCCGCACGCGACGATCGCTTTCGCGCCTTCGTGGCCGAGGCGGTCGGCGCCGGCTGGCTGGCGCCGTGGAGGCCGGTGTGGGCGCCCGCCGGAGCCGCGATGGCCGAAGGTGCTGAACTGTTCGTGGCCGTGCCGGAGATGCCGCGGCTGTGTCGCGAACTGCTGGCCGGCATCGACTGCGGGTGGAACGAGCCCGTGGAGGGCCTGCTGCGTGGCGGCGGGCACTGGCGGCTGCGTCGCCGCGGCGTCGTGCGGCCGGACGAGTACGACATCGTCGTGCTGGCGTTGCCGCCGGTGCAGGCGGCGCCGCTGCTGATCCCCCACGCACCCGGCTGGGCGCGCACCGCGGCGCGCGTGGCCATGCGGCCGTGCTGGACGCTCATGGGTGTCAGCGAACCGACTCGCGCACCGCTGACCTGGCAGGCCGCGCGGCCGCCGCAGGGGCCGCTGGACTGGGTGATCTGCAACGAGACCAAGCCCGGCCGCGAGCGGCGCGACGACGAGATCCACTGGGTGTTGCACGCCCGCGCCGACTGGAGCGCCGAGCGGCTGGAGGCGCCCGGTGAACTGGTGCAGGACGAACTGGAAGCCGCGCTCGACGACTGGCTGGGCGAGTCGCTGCGCTGGAAGCATGCCGTGGTGCACCGCTGGCGCTATGCGCTGCCGCCGGTCGGCGGGGTCGAGCCCGGCCACCGGCATTGGTGGGATCGGGTGCAAGGCCTCGGCGTGTGCGGCGACTTCCTCGGCGGCACGGGCGTGGAAGGCGCCTGGCTGTCGGGCACGACCCTGGCCGATGCGGTGCTGGCCAGTGGCGCCGGCGCCCGAGGGCGCGGCAGTGCCTCCGGTGCGGACGCCGCGGTGGAGGCGGCATGACGCGCGCCGACCGGGGGTTCCGCGGCAACAAGGCAGCCCTGCCGGCCAAGCCCTGTCTCGCCTGCGGCCGGCCGATGAGCTGGCGGCGCGCCTGGGCGAAGAACTGGGCCGAGGTGAAGTACTGCAGCGATCGCTGCCGAGCCGGCCGGGGCCGCCATGGCTGAGTTGCGCGCGCTGGTGATCGTGCTGGGCGACCAGCTCGACCTCGACGCGGCTGCCTTCGACGATTTCGACGCCGCGCACGACGCGGTGTGGATGGCCGAGGTCGCCGAGGAATCGACGCACGTCGGCTCGAGCCAGCCGCGCACGGTGCTGTTCCTTTCGGCGATGCGCCACTTCGCGCGGGCGCTGCGCGAGGCCGGTCGGCCGCTGCACTACACCGCGCTCGACGATGCCGGCAACCATGGCGGCCTGGCCGCGCAGCTGACCGCGGACATCGAGCGGCTGCGCCCGCAGCGCCTGGTGATGACGGCGCCGGGCGACTGGCGCGTGCTGCAGGCGATGCGCGGTGTGGCCGAGGCCTGCTGCCTGCCGCTGGACATCCGCGAGGATCGCCACTTCTTCTGCAGCGTGCGCGACTTTGCCGCGCACGCGCGCGGCCGGCGCTCGCTGCGGCTGGAGTACTTCTACCGCGAGCAGCGCGTGCGCCACCGCGTGCTGATGGACGGCGACCAGCCGATCGGCGGCGAGTGGAACTTCGACGCCGACAACCGCGAGCCCTTCGGCCCCGAGGGTCCGGGCCGCGTGCCGCCGCGCAGCCGCTTCGAGCCCGATGCGATCACGCGCGAGGTGATCGCGCTGGTGCGCGAGCGCTTCGCCGACCACCCCGGCGCGCTCGACGACTTCGCCTGGCCGGTCACGCGGGAGCAGGCGCAGCAGGCGCTGTACCGATTCATCGACGAGCGGTTGCCGCGCTTCGGCCGCCACCAGGATGCGATGTGGCCCGGCGAGCCCTGGCTGTTCCACGCCCACATCGCCGCGGCGCTGAACCTCAAGCTGCTCCACCCGCGCGAGGCCGTGGCCGCGGCCGAAGCGGCCTACCACGCGGGCAAGGCACCGCTGGCCAGCGTGGAGGGCTTCATCCGCCAGATCCTCGGCTGGCGCGAGTACGTGCGCGGCATCTACTGGACGCAGATGCCCGGCTACCTCGAGCGCAACGCGCTCGACGCGCATGAAGACCTGCCCGCCTGGTACTGGAGCGGGCAGACCGACATGGCCTGCCTGCGCGATGCGATCACGCAGACGCTGCGCCACGGCTACGCGCACCACATCCAGCGGCTGATGGTGACTGGCCTGTTCGCGCTGCTGTACGGCGTCGACCCGAAGCAGGTGCATGCCTGGTACCTGTCGGTCTACGTCGATGCGGTGGAGTGGGTGGAGCTGCCCAACACCCTGGGCATGAGCCAGTACGCCGACGGCGGCCTGATGGCCAGCAAGCCCTACGTGGCCACCGGCAAGTACATCGATCGCATGAGCCCGCACTGCCGCGGCTGCCGCTACGACCCGGCTCAGCGCAAGGGCGAGCGGGCCTGCCCCTTCACCACGCTGTACTGGGACTTCCTGATGCGCCACGAGGCGCTGCTGGCGAAGAACCCGCGCATGGCGCTGCAGGTGAAGAACGTGGCGCGATTGAGCGACGACGAGAAGCGCGCCGTGGTGGCGCGCGCCGCGGCGGTTCGCCGCGGAGAAGTGGGGAGCACGAGCCATGAGTGACGCTTTCGAGCCGACCCCGGCCGCCGCGCAGGCGCGCATCGCCGCCGTGCGGCCGAAGGCCTACGCGGCCACGCGCAATCACCTGGACGGCGCGGTCAGCGGCCTGTCGCCTTACGTGACGCACGGCTTCGTCAGCCTGCCCGAGGTGCTGCAGGGCGTGGCCACGAAGCACCGGCTGGAGGCGCAGCACAAGTTCGTCTACGAACTCGGCTGGCGCGAGTACTTCCGGCACGTGTGGGACGAGCACGGCACGGGCATCCTCCGATCGCTGCATGCCGGCGTGCTGCCCGAGAGCGCCTATGCGCGCGAGCTGCCGGCCGACATCCGCGAGGCACGCACCGGCGTGCCCGCCATCGACCAGGCCGTGCGCACGCTCTACGCCAACGGCATGCTGCACAACCATGCGCGCATGTGGCTGGCCAGCTACGTGGTGCATCTGCGCAAGGTGCACTGGCGCGCCGGTGCCGACTGGCTGTATGCCCACCTGCTCGACGGGGACCTCGCCAGCAACCACCTCAGCTGGCAATGGGTGGCCGCCACCGGCAGCCACAAGCCTTATCTCTTCAACGCCGAGAACGTGGCGCGCTATGCGCCGCCGCTCTGGCACAGCCCCGGCACGGTGATCGACACGAGCTACGAGGCGCTGGATGGCATCGCGCGCTCGGCGCTTGCCGTGGCCCAGGCCGGGCGCGGCGAGGGCGTGGCCGAGCCCGTCTGCCGGGGCGAGCCGCCGGCCTGGCTCGGCTGCGACGCGCCCGATGCCTCGCACGTGCGCGGCAGCGAGGTCTGGCTGGTGCATCCGTGGAACCTCGGCGCGCTGCCCGACGAATTGCCGCCGAACACGCGCGTGATCGGCCTGTTCAGCGCCGAGTTCCACCGCGCCTGGCCCTGGAGCGAGCGGCGCTGGCGCTTCGTCGGCACGCGCATGGCCGAACTGGTGCCGCTGCGCTGGTTCGGCGAGGCGCGCGCCATCGGCGAGGCGCTGGCTTCGGCCAAGCGAGTGCGCAGCGTCGCCGAGCCGCACCTGGCGCCCTGGCTGGACCGCTGGGCGGACTGCGATCCGGCGCCGCGCCTCTTCCCGCTCGTCGAACGGCGTTGCGATTCGTTCTCGCAGTGGTGGACGCGCTCGATGCGCGGCATTCGCTCGCTGGATGACCTTCTCGCCATGCGGGCCGAGAACCTGGAGCTCTTCGCATGAACGACATCGTGCTGGTCACTGGCGCGAGCGGCGGCATCGGCCGCGCACTGGCGCAGACCCTCTCGGCGCAGGGTGCGCGGGTGGTGGCCGTGGGCCGCGATGCGACGCGGCTGGCGGAGGTGTCGGCCGCGCTGCGCGTGGCGGCCGACACCACCACGCCCGAAGGTGCGGCGCTCGCCATTGCCGCCACGCGAGAGGCGCTGGGCGCGGCCCCGTCGCGGTTGGCGCACTGCGTCGGCAGCACGCTGATCGCGCCGCTGCACCGCACGAAGCCCGAGGCCTACCGCGAGCTGATGCGCGTGAACCTCGACAGCGCGTTCTTCGTGCTGCAGGCCTGGATGGGTGCGCTGGAGGGCGGCGAGGGCGCGGCCGTGTTCGCGAGTTCGGTGGTGGCGCGCATCGGTGTGGCCAACCACGAGGCGATCGCCGCGGCCAAGGGTGGCGTCGAGGCGCTGGTGCGCAGTGCGGCCGCCACGTATGCGGGGCAGGGCGTGCGCGTCAATGCGGTGGCGCCCGGCATGACCGAGACGCCGATGACCGCCGCCATGCTCAAGCTGCCGGCGCTGCGCGAGGGCGCGGGCAGGCAGTACCCGCTCGGCGGCGTGCAGAGCGCGGACCAGGTGGCGGAGGTGATGGCCTGGCTGCTCGGCGAGGGCGCCGCGCGGCTGACCGGGCAGGTGATCCCGGTGGACGGCGGCTTCACCAGCGTGCGTCCGCTGGTGAAGTGAGCACGCCGGCCGCGCTGGTCTGGTTCAAGCGCGACCTGCGCCTGCGTGACCACGCGCCGCTGGCCGAGGCGGGCCGCTTCGAGCGCGCGCTGGCACTGTTCGTGATCGAGCCGGAGTGGCTCGGCAGCCCCGAGTGCGATGCGCGCCACGTGCGCTTCCTGCTCGATGCCCTGGTGCCGCTGCGCGACGACCTGGCCGCGCGAGGACTGCCGCTGCTCGTGCGAGTCGGCGATGCCGTGCAGGTGCTGGCGGACCTGCGCCGCGAGTTCGCCTTCACGCATCTCCTCAGCCACGAGGAAACCGGTCCCGGCTGGAGCTACACGCGCGACCGCGCCGTGGCCGCCTGGTGCCGCGCCGAAGGCGTGGCCTGGCAGGAGTCTGCGCAGACCGGCGTGGTGCGCCGCCTGCGCAGCCGCGCGGGATGGGCGGGGCGTTGGGTGCAGCGCATGAACGCGCCGGAAGCGGTGTCGTCGGGCGGCTTCGCTGCGCCGCCGGGGGTGTCGCCATCGGCGCTGCCGACGCTGCGCGATCTCGGCGTGCACGGCATCGAGCCCGCGGTGTCGCCGGCGGGTGAGCGCGCGGCCTGGGCGATGCTGGAGAGCTTCCTCGCCGGCCGCGGGCGCGACTACCGCCGCGCGCTGTCCAGCCCCGTCAGCGCGGCCGAGGGTTGCAGCCGCCTCAGCGAGCACCTCGCCTTCGGCACGATCTCGATGCGCGCCGTGCACCAGGCCACCGAGGCCGCGATCCGATCGACAGCCGATCGCGCGCTGGCCTTCGCGCTGCGCGGCTTCGCCGGCCGGCTGCGCTGGCACTGCCACTTCATGCAGAAGCTGGAAGACGAGCCCGCCATCGAGTTCCGCAACTTCTCGCGCGCCTGCGACGGCCTGCGCGAGGACGCCTTCGACCGCGAGCGTTTCGAGGCCTGGTGCGAAGGCCGCACCGGCTTTCCGATGGTGGACGCCTGCATGCGCCAGCTGCGCGCCACGGGCTGGATCAACTTCCGCATGCGTGCGATGCTGGTCAGCTTCGCGGCCTACCACCTGTGGCTGCACTGGCGCGAGCCGGGGCTCTTCCTCGCGCGCCAGTTCCTCGACTTCGAGCCGGGCATCCACTGGAGCCAGATGCAGATGCAGTCGGGCACCACCGGCATCAACACGCTGCGCATCTACTCGCCGGCCAAGCAGGCGCGCGACCACGACCCGAGCGGCGAGTACGTGCGCCGCTGGGTGCCGGAGATCGGCACGCCGGCGTACCCGAAGCCCATCGGCGAAGAACGCGCGGCGCTGGTCTTCGCGCGCGAGCGGCTGTTCGGTCTGCGTGGCACGTCCGAGGCGAAGCGCGAGGCCGATGCCATCCAGGCGAAGCACGGTTCGCGCAAGAGCGGCCTGCCGCCCTCGGGCATGAAGGGGCGGCGCACGAAGCGCGCGGCGCCGGGGCAGGGCGAACTGTTCTGATCGCGGCTCAGCCGCGGTGGCCGAGCCGGTGCGACACTGCGGCGGCCGCCTCGCGCACGGCGGTGGCCAGCGGCGATTCCCAGGTGGCGGGGAACACGTCCTCGTGGCCCAGCGCGGTAATGACCAGCGCGGGCTTGCCCTCGTGGTCGAAAGCCGGTGCGCTGAAGGCGTTGACGCCGGGGATAGGGCGCCCGAGCGCGCGCGTCACGCCGTGGCGCTTCCATTCGGCGGCGATCGATTCGAGCTCGCGGGGCAGGTCCTTCACTGGCGTGCGGTCGGCGCGACGTGGTTCACCTTGCGGGCCGGCGAGCACCTCCTTCACCGCACGCGCCGGCATGACGGCCGCGAAGGCGCGGCCGGTGGCCGTGCCCAGCAGCGACATCACCGTGCCGGCGCGCATGTTCACGTGCAGCGGCTGGCTGCCCTCGATCACGCGCACGATGGTCGGGCCGAAGTTGGCCCACACCGCGATGGCCACCGTCTGGTCGATCGCCTGCGAGAGCGACTCGGCCACCGGCCCGGCGGCCTTGAGCGGATCGAGCTGGTGCAGGCACGCCAAGCCCAGTTGCAGCGCCGCCGGGCCCAGCGCGTAGCGGCCGCTGGAGGCGTCCTGCTCGATCAGCCCGAGCCGGCCGAAGCTCACGAGATAAGGGTGCGCCCGCGACGCCGGCAGCTCAGCGGCGGCAGCCAGGTCCTTCAGCGACATCGGCGCGCTGTGCTGGCCGAGTGCGATCAGCAGCCGGCCGCCCACCTCCACCGACTGCACCGCCCGCTGCTCCCTCACCACCATTTGTTCCATGCAAACAAGTTTGACATAGCGCAATGCGAGTCGTAAAGTGCGAACTCGTTTGCAATGAACAAACCAGCGTGCCCATGACCCAGAAAGCCTTCGCCAGCCAGGCCGACCTCGAGGAGAAGAAAGTCAGCTTCACCAAGCTGTCCGATAACGCCTATGCCTACACCGCCGAGGGCGACCCCAACACCGGCGTGATCGTCGGAGACGACGCGGTGCTGGTGCTGGACACCCAGGCCACGCCGGTGATGGCGCAGGACGTGATCCGCCGCATCCGCGAGGTGACCGACAAGCCGATCAAGTACGTGCTGCTGACGCACTACCACGCGGTGCGCGTGCTCGGTGCCAGCGCCTACCAGCCGCAGCAGATCATCGCCAGCCAGGACACCTACGACCTGATCGTCGAGCGCGGCGAGCAGGACAAGGCCAGCGAGATCGGCCGCTTTCCGCGCCTGTTCCGCAACGTCGAGAGCGTCCCGCCGGGACTGACCTGGCCGACCATCACCTTCACCGGCAAGATGACCCTGTGGCTGGGCCAGCTCGAGGTGCAGCTGCTGCAGCTCGGCCGCGGCCACACCAAGGGCGACACGGTGGCCTGGCTGCCGCAGCAGAAGATCCTGTTCAGTGGCGACCTCGTCGAGTTCGACGCCACGCCCTATGCCGGCGACGCCTACTTCCGTGACTGGCCGCAGACGCTGGACAACATCGCCGCGCTGAAGCCCGAGAAGCTGGTGCCCGGCCGCGGCGCGGCGCTGGTCACGCCCGAGCAGGTGCAAGCGGGCCTGGCCGGCACGCGCGCCTTCATCGCCGACGTCCACGAGAGCGTGAAGGCCGGCGTAGCCGCGGGCCAGGACCTCAACGCCGTCTACAAGAGCACCTACGCGCGGCTCGCGCCGAAGTACGGCCAATGGGTGATCTTCGACCACTGCATGCCCTTCGACGTGACGCGCTGCTACGACGAGGTGACGCAGTACCCCGACCCGCGCATCTGGACCGCCGAGCGCGACCGCCAGATGTGGCAGGCCCTGGAATCCTGAGGAGGCCAACCATGAGCATCCAGCGCATCCACCACGTCGCCTACCGCTGCCGCGACGCCAAGGAAACCGTCGAGTGGTACGGCAAGCACCTCGGCATGGGCTTCGTGCTCGCGATCGCCGAAGACCAGGTGCCTTCCACCAAGGCGCCCGACCCGTACATGCACGTCTTCCTCGACGCCGGTGCGGGCAACATCCTCGCCTTCTTCGAGATCCCGAACTCGCCGCCGATGGGCAAGGATCCCAACACGCCGGAGTGGGTGCAGCACATCGCCTTCAAGGTCGGCTCGATGGACGAGTTGCTGGCCACCAAGGCGAAGCTGCAGGCCGCGGGCATCGAGGTGCTGGGCCCGACCGACCACACGCTCTTCCAGTCGATCTACTTCTTCGACCCGAACGGTCATCGTGTCGAACTGGCTGCCGACACCGCCACGCCGGAGATGAACGCGAAGCTCGACGCGGTGAAGTGGGCGATGCTCGACGAATGGGCGAAGACCCGTCGCGCGCCCAAGCACGCGGCCTGGATGCACGAGAAGGAATTCAAGGCCTGACACGACACGAACACGCGCCGATGCTGAGCACCTACACCTACCCGAAGTTCGCCTACCGGCGTCCGGCCGAGCTCGACCGCCCCGGCACGGTGGATCGCCACCCGGTGATCGTGGTCGGCGCCGGCCCGGTGGGCCTGGCTGCGGCCATCGACCTGGCGATGCAGGGCCAGCGCGTGCTGCTGCTCGACGACGACGACACCGTCAGCGTCGGCTCGCGCGGCCTGTGCTACGCCAAGCGCGCGCTGGAGATCCTCGACAGGCTCGGCTGCGGAGATGCGGTGGTCGACAAGGGCGTCACCTGGAACGTCGGCCGCACCTTCTTCGGCAACGACGAGGTGTTCCGCTTCAACCTGCTGCCCGAGGCCGACCACCACCGGCCCGGCATGGTCAACCTGCAGCAGTACTACCTGGAAGAGTTCCTGGTGAAGCGCGCGCAGCAGCTGCCGAACCTGGAGCTGCGCTGGAAGCACAAGGTCACCGGCGTCACGCCGAAGGACGAGGGCGCGCGGCTGCAGGTCGAGACGGCCGACGGTGCGTATGTCATCGATGCCGACTGGCTGGTCGTCGCCGACGGTGCGCGCAGCCCGATCCGCCGCATGCTCGGCCTGGACATCGAGGGCAAGGTCTTCCAGGACCGCTTCCTGATCGCCGACGTGGTGATGAAGGCCGACTTTCCGGCCGAGCGCTGGTTCTGGTTCGACCCGCCATTCCATCCGGGGCAGAGCGTCCTGCTGCATCGGGAGGCCGACAACGTCTGGCGCATCGACTTCCAGCTCGGCTGGGACGCCGACCCGGAAGAGGAGAAGAAGCCGGAGAAGGTGATCCCACGCATCCGCGCGATGCTGGGCCCGGAGCGCGAGTTCGAGCTGGAGTGGGTCAGCGTCTACACCTTCCAGTGCCGGCGCATGCAGCGATTCCGCCATGGCCGCGTGCTGTTCGTCGGCGACGCAGCGCACCAGGTCTCGCCCTTCGGCGCACGCGGCGCCAACTCCGGCATCCAGGACACCGACAACCTGGCGTGGAAGCTGCTGCTGGTGATGCGCGGCCTCGCGCCCGAGGCGCTGCTGGACAGCTACAGCGACGAGCGCGTCGCCGCGGCCGACGAGAACCTGATGAACTCGACCCGCTCGACCGACTTCATCACGCCCAAGAGCCAGGTGTCGAAGGACTTCCGCAACGCCGTGCTGACGCTGGCGCGCGAGCACGGCTTCGCGCGCGGCCTGGTCAACTCGGGGCGCCTGTCGGTGCCTTCGCACCTGACCGATTCGGCGCTGAACACGCCCGATGCCGAGGCCTTCGATGGCCTGATGCACCCCGGCGCACCGCTGGCCGATGCACCCGTCCATGCCGAGGGCCGCGACGGCTGGCTGCTCGAGCACACCGGCAACGCCTTCGTGCTGCTGCTGTTCGCCGACCGGCCCGGTGAGGTCGACGCGGCCGCGCTGCGCTCGCTGGCGGATGCGCCGATCCCCGTGCAAACGCGCCTGGTCGTGCGCGAGGACGGGCCGGCGCCGGCCGGCGGCCGCGTGCTCGTCGACGTGAAGGGCCTGGCTGCGCAGCGGCTCGAGGCGAAGCCCGGCACCGCCTACCTGTTGCGCCCCGACCAGCATGTCTGCGCGCGCTGGCGCCGCCTCGACGCCGCCGCCGTGCGCGCCGCCGTCGCCCGCGCCACCTGCAACGCCTGAATCAGCGGCTCGACATGGACCACCTGATCACCCAGCCCCACTTCGGCCGCCCGGGCCAGACGCCGCTGCGCGCCTACACGCCCGGCGACGACTTCTACGAGATGCTGATCGAGACGCACCGCGGTCTGTCCGACGACGACAGCCGCCTCGTCAACGCGCGCCTCGTGCTGCTGCTGGCCAACCACATCGGCGATCTCGACGTGTTGCGCGAGGCGCTTCAGGCCGCGCGTGCCGGCATCGGGGCCCCGCCGTGACCGGGCTCGACGACACCCACGACCCCGCGCTGCGCAGCTGGGTCGAGTCGGCCAACGATCCGACCAGCGACTTCCCGATCCAGAACATGCCGTTCGCGCGCTTCCGCCGCGCCGGCAGCGGTGAGGCTTGGCGCATCGGCGTGGCCATCGGCGACCAGGTGCTGGACCTGTGCCTGGCGCGCGAGCAATGTTCCTGGGGCCGCGTTGCCTCGGCCTGGCTCGTGCCGCTGGCCGCGGGCGACCTCGCCGCTTTCATGGCGCTCGGCCCCGGCGCGCGCCGGGGCCTGCGCGCGGTGCTGTCGGCGGCGCTGCGCGAAGGCAGCGAACGCCGCTCGGCGCTCGAGGCCTGCCTGCTGCCGCAAGCGGCCGCCGAGTTCGCGCTGCCCTGCCGCATCGGCGACTACACCGACTTCTACACCGGTATCCACCACGCCACTGCGGTCGGCAAGCTGTTCCGCCCCGACAACCCGCTGCTGCCCAACTACCGCTGGGTGCCGATCGGCTACCACGGTCGGTCCTCGTCGATCGTGGTCAGCGGCACGCCGGTGCGGCGGCCGCTCGGACAGCTCAAGGGGCCGGACGATGCGGCCCCGCGCCTAGCGGCCACGCAGCGGCTCGACCACGAGCTGGAGCTCGGCTTCCTCATCGGCACGGGCAATCCGCAGGGCGAGCCGGTACCGATCGCGCAGGCCGAGGACCACTGGTTCGGAGTCGTGCTGCTCAACGACTGGTCGGCGCGCGACGTGCAGGCCTGGGAGTACCAGCCGCTCGGTCCCTTCCTGTCGAAGAACTTCGCCACCACGATCTCGCCCTGGGTGGTGACGCCCGAGGCGCTGGCGCCGTTCCGCGTCGCCTTCGAGCGACCGGCGGCCGACCCGCAGCCCTTGCCCTACCTCGACTCGCCCGGCAACCGCGCGGCCGGCGCGTTCGACATCGTGCTGGAAGTCGGCCTGCAGACCGCGCGCATGCGCGAGGCCGGGCTGCCGCACCAGCGGCTGATGCAGTCGAACTTCCGCGATTCGTACTGGACGATCGCGCAGCTGATCGCGCACCACACGGTGGGCGGCTGCAACCTCGCCACCGGCGACCTGCTCGGCTCGGGCACGCAATCCGGCCCGGGCGAGGGGCAGGGCGGCTCGCTGCTCGAGCTCACGCAGGGCGGCCGGCAGCCGGTCACGCTGGCCAGCGGCGAGACGCGCAACTTCCTGCAGGACGGCGACAGCCTCGAGCTGCGCGCCCACTGCGAGCGCGCGGGCGCGCGACGCATCGGCTTCGGCCGCTGCGAAGGCCACGTGCTCGCCGCGGTGAAGCCGCTCTGACTATCGTTGCGGCCTGAATCAACACGAGGAGGCGCACATGGCGCAGTGGCGACGCAAGGGCGGCAACGAGGTCTTCACGCTGGAGGAGATCGAGGCGCGTCTGAAAGACGAACTCCCCGCCTGGTACTACGAGGACGGCTTCATCCGCCGCAAGTACAAGACCAGCGGCTGGAAGTCGACGCTGATGGTGGTGAACACCGTGGGCCACCTGGCCGAGGCCGCCTGGCACCACCCCGACCTGACGGTCTCCTACGCCTTCGTGACCGTGAAGCTGCAGAACCACGAGGCCAAGGGCATCACCGAGAAGGACTTCGCGCTGGCGAAGAAGATCGAGGATGTGATCATGTGGCAGCCGGGCAAGGAAGAGGGCGGCCCGCTGCAAGGCACGCCGGACGACCCCCGCTTCAAGTACCTGAAATACGACTGAGGGGACGGGTGGCGCGGCACTCGCCGCGCAACAGACTGTCCCCCATTCGGAACATCGCGCCGGGCGGATCACGCGCCGGCGCGGCCTGGCGCGGCGGAACGGGCCTTGCTACCTGAGGCCGTATGCTCCGGCCGATCGACGCTCCGCTGCCGCCTGCCATGGCCTCCCCGACCCCGCCCGCCCCGCGCGCCGAAGTCCGCGCCGGCGTGAGCGTGCGCGCGTCGGGCCGGCTGCACCTGGGCTTCCTCGACCCCTCGGGCTCGCTGGGGCGGCGCTTCGGCAGCATCGGCCTGGTCATCGACGGCTTCGAGACCGAGCTGGAGCTCGCGCGCGCCGATCGAGACAGCTTGCGCGCCGACACGCCGGCTGCCGAGGCCGAACTCCAACGCGCGGCCGCCCACCTGCGTGTGCTGCGCGAGCGCACCGGCCGCGGCGCCCCGCTGGCGCTGCGCCTGCGCCGCGTGCTGCCGGCCCACGCCGGCTTCGGCTCGGGCACGCAGCTGGCCCTGGCCGTCGGTCGTGCCTTCGCGGGCGTGCACGGACTGGAGATCGACACGCCGACGCTCGCGCACTGGCTCGGCCGCGGCCTGCGCTCGGGCATCGGCATTGCCGGCTTCGACAGCGGCGGCCTCCTGCTCGATGGCGGCCCGGGGCGTGACGGTCGGCCGGCGAAGCTGCTCTCGCGTGTCGAGCTCCCCGACGCCTGGCGCGTGATCGTCGTGCTCGATCCGCGTTCGCACGGGCTGTCGGGCGAGCAGGAGCGTGCCGCCATCGCCACGCTGCCGCCGCTGCCGCAGGCCGCCGCTGCCGACATCTGCCACCAGCTGCTCATGCGTGTGCTGCCCGGTGCCGCGGGCGACGACTTCGCCGCCTTCGCCGCGGGGCTGAACCGCGTGCAGCAGCTGCTCGGCGACCACTTCGCGCCGGCTCAGGACGGCAGCGCCTGGACCAGCGCCGCCGTCGGCCGCCTGATGCGCTTCTGGGGCGGACAAGGCAGCGAGGCGGCCGCGCTCGGCCAGAGCTCCTGGGGGCCGACCGGCTTTGCCGTCGTGCCCTCGGCCACGGCCGCGCAGGGCCTCATCGACGCGGCCGCCGCCGCCGGCGCGATCGACGCCGGGCTGGAGCTGCGCGTGGTCACCGCGCGCGCGCGTGGCGCACAGGTGACGGCGCTCGACGCGCGCTGAGCCGAACCCACCTCATTCCCTCGGAGACGACGACCGCCATGGAACGCCCCTACATCCTGCACATGATCACGCCGGGCAAGCAGATGAGCCCGTTCGACATCAACATGGCGGCCGACGCCGGCTACCAGATCATCGTGCCGTACTGCGAGGCCGACATGAAGAGCGTGACGGCGCTGACGCAGGACGCCATCTTCTCGCGCGGCCCCAAGGGCGTGGCGCGCACCGGCATCTTCATCGGCGGGCGCGACGCGGTGGTGGCGGCCGACATGCTGGAGCAGTCGGTCAAGGCCATGGTGCCGCC
>VFQN01002182.1_pt1 | contig 30976 bp, 29 predicted proteins | sample 3512371 | NCBI WGS metagenome assembly VFQN01 (sample SAMN10412370, study PRJNA504923) | tailings metagenome | isolation source: Replicate 2 from Balatoc abandoned mine | place: Philippines: Itogon, Benguet | collected 2017-08-28 | reverse complement strand
CCGCATCGTTCGGCAGGCAGGTGAAGACGATATCGGCCTGTGCGCCGACATCGGCCGGCGACCTTGCCGCCGCCCCGCCAAGCGCCTCGAAATCGGCCAGCGACGACCGGCGATAACCGATCACCTTGTGGCCCGCCTTGATCAGGTGCTCGCAGATCGGGAGGCCGATCTTCCCGACGCCGATGAAGCCGATGGTCTGCATGCGCACGCTCCCCGCTGGCCCCGCTCTTGGTGGCGGTGATTTTCAAGAAATGGTTGCAGTCTGGTCCGAGAAATTGACCGTTACGCTCAACGAGCCTTCCATCACCGTCCATGGCGCGATCTTGAACGTGCGGATCCCGTTGATCACGAACGGATCGCGCAAAGCCATCTGCCGAGCGTCTTCCTCGCTGGCAGCGCGGACGATCGTCATGCCGTCGGCCTTCGAAGGATCGCCCAGCGGGCCGGACGCAAACAGCTTGCCCTGGCGCTCGAGCGCGATCATGTAATCCAGGTGCTCGGCGAGATAGGGCGTCACATCGAGACCCTTGCCTTGCGAGAAGATGACGAAAAGCCTGAGCTTGAGCATGCCCTTCGTCAGTTCCGCGATCTTCATCTGGGCGGCGGACGGCATCACGCACTCCTACAAACACGAAACTCTAAGCGTCGTCTGCGATCATCTTGTTGGTCAGTGTCCCGAGCTCGGCGATTTCGATCTTCACTTCGTCGCCGGGCTTCAGGAACTCACCTTTCGGCAATCCGACGCCGGCGGGGGTGCCGGTGGCGATCACGTCGCCGGGTTGCAACGTGATGTGACGGCTGAGATAAGCGATCTGCTCGGCGGTATTGTGCACCATCTTGGACGTGTTGGAATCCTGCTTGAGAACGCCGTTCACCCAGAGCTTGATCGAGAGATTGTTCGGATCGGAAATGTAGGCAGCCGGCGTGAGCCATGGGCCCATCGGCGCTGCATCCTCGAAGCATTTCTGACCGATCCAGTCATAGATAAAGATCGAGCCCTCACGCTTCATCAGATCGCGTGCAGAGAGGTCGTTGACGATCACGTAGCCCGCCACTGCGCTTAATGCGTCTTTTTCGGAAATGTTGCGCGTGGGTCGCGCGATCACGGCCGCGATCTCGGCCTCCCAGTCGATCTGTTTCGAGAAGCTCGGAAGGCGGGCCGGCGTGCCATCCCCGATTATCGAGCCTGCCGCCGTTTTCATGAAGAACCACGGTTCGGCCGGCTTCGCGACATGCACGTCACGGCCGGTGGTCTTCTTGGCGATGGCGGCCATCTCGTTGAGATGGTCCCAGTAATTGGCTCCCGCGCAGTAGAAAGCCCCGGGATACAGAATGGGCGCAAGCAGCTTGATGGACGACAGGGGAACGCCGTTGGCTGCAAAGCCCTTGTCCTCGACGGCTTTTGCGATGCGCGGATGCGCTTCGTCCCACGCCTTCAGAATGTCGATGACCGAGGACAACTTATCGCCGAGCACGCTCGATGCGGGGACCACGCGGTCTGCGGCGAGAATTCCCGCCAGCGGCGTGTCATTGTTTTCGGCATAGCTGACGAGCCGATATCCGGCCTGCATTCACGTCCTCCCGTAGCGCTTATTGTCGTCTTCTGCTTGGTACTGTACTGTACGTTACAGATAAAGGCGTGAAAGGTGCAATAGAAAACTTTTGGAGCTAAATGAGTATTCCTGCCGCTTTGGTAAACCGCATGTCAGTACAAGATGCCAAAGCGCCGTCTCGACGGCGCCCCAGTCAAAAGCCGCTGCCGCAGCAGCACGCGCCCTCAAGTGCGAACAAATCGGATCCGCGACGAGAGAGACTCGTCCGACTGGCGGCGCCGCTTTTTCTCAAGAAGGGTTACGATAACGTTTCGATCGACGACGTGATCGCCGCGGCCGGCGGTTCCAAGGCAACGATTTATGCTTGGTTTGGCGGCAAGCAGGGCCTGTTCGAGGCCGTGGTTCGCCAGAAGTGCGATGATGTCACGCTCGCGATCGACATCGATGCCGGGGGCACCCTCGAGGAGCAATTGACCAAGATCGGGCACTCGTTCGTTGACATGGTGCTGACGCCGCCGATCCTGGAGTTTCACCGGCTGATGGTATCGATCGGTCGTACCTTTCCCGAAGCGGGACGATTGTTTTTCCAGACGGGTCCGATCTCGGCTTATGTCATCGTTGCGAAATGGTTCGAGCGGCATCAGAAAGAGGGCCGGCTCATCGATGAAGATCCGTATCGCCTCGCCGTACTCTTCCTCGACATGCTGATCGGTGAGCAGCAGCTTGGCTGGCTCACGAGTATGCCGCGCGCGGCGCAGAAGACGAAGATAGACGAGACCGTGCGCGTCGCGGTGCGCGTGTTTCTCGGCGGCTGTCAGACGGCAGCCGAGAAGCGCCGTTGACGCATCGCTTCGGATTGCAAAGCGCTGGCCTTGCAGCCAAAGCCCGTCTAGCGTCCGTCGTGATGGAACTGCCTCCTCACATCCGCGCGGCTGTGGACAAGGCCCTCGAAGGCTTGTCGCTCGCTGACCTGCAAATCGCGGCCGAACGGCTATCCTCACGCTACCGCAGTGAGACGCGCGACGGCCACGCGCATCTATCGGACGATCTAGCGGCGCGCGCCTATCTCGCTGCACGCATGCCCGCCACTTATGCTGCAATCCGCGCAAGTCTCGATGCCGTCGCGGAGTTACGCCCCGATTTTTCGCCGCGCAGCCTGCTTGATGCCGGCGCTGGACCGGGTACGGCGCTGTTCGCCGCAGAGGATTGCTGGCCCGGTTTGACGCAGGCAACGCTTATTGAAAGTAGCGACGCGATCCGGCGATGCGGCGAGATGCTGGTCTCATGCTTCCCGCATCCGAACATCGTTTGGCTTGGGTCCGATCTGACATCGGTTTTTCTGCCCGAGCGGCAGGATCTCGTCCTTCTGACCTATGTCCTCGACGAGCTCGAGCCCTCCGCGATTGGCCCGCTGATCGATCGTCTCTGGCGCGCCACCGGCGATATCATGGTTGTGGTCGAACCAGGAACGCCCGCCGGATGGTCGCGCATCCTCGCCGTCCGCGACCGCCTGATTGCGAATGGCGCGCAGATTGTCGCGCCGTGTCCGCATGCGCTGGCCTGTCCGCTGCAACCGCCCGATTGGTGCCACTTTTCGCGGAGGCTTCCTCGCTCGCGCTTGCACCGCAGGATCAAGTCCGCCGAAGTCCCGTGGGAGGACGAAAAGTTCATTTACGTCGCGGCGGCGCGGTATTCGGCCGATGTCGTGTCCGCGCGCGTCATCGCGCCAGTGCTGGTCAAGGGCGGCACCGTTGCGCTGAAGCTATGCCAGCGCAGCGGTGAGGCGCGGCGGCAGGTTCTGTCCAGGCGCGACGGTGAAGCTTTCCGACGGGCCCGGAGGCTTGCATGGGGGGATTGCCTGCGCGAGCCTGCCACAATCCCTTCCGATTCCGCTGTTTGACAGATCACATGCCGATTCAAACACTAGTTCGCGGCCTGCTGGCTGCATCGATCGTTTTCGCCATTTCGGTGGCTGCTCCTTCGTCAGCGCTCGCGCAGGAGAAACCTGCGCCGAAATCCGACGCTCCCGCTTCCAAGGCCCCGGCGTCCAAGTCGGATGCCTCCAAGTCCGATGCTTCCAAGTCGGATGCTTCCAAGTCGGATGCGTCGAAGTCTGGCGCGTCGAAGCCCGACCCGGCCAAATCCGACGCATCAAGTCAGAAAAATGGTGCGCCGGCTGCGAAGTCCGACACACCACAAGACACAGCAAAGCGTCCGCGTCTCTCCCGCACCCTGGCTGCGATCGAGCCGCTACGGGAAACCGTCGACCAGATCGAGACGTCGCTCCGTGCGGCCGATATCGGCGATTCGACGCTGGTTCAGCATCGCGGCCGTCTCGAGCCGGTTCGTGACGAATTGCGGGAGATTGCCAGCTCGCTCGAGGGACGGCTGACAGACGTCGAGACAAGGCTCAAGCAACTGGGAGAAGCGCCGGAAGAAGGTGAAACCAAAGAGGACCCCGCTCTTGCCGAGGAGCGCACCAGGCTCGAGGAGCGCCGCGCTGCGCTCGACGGTGCACTGAAACAGGTCCGTCTGCTGACGCTGCGTGCGGACAACATGTCGGTACGGATCACCGAACGCCGCCGCGCGCTGTTTACCCAGCAATTGCTCGGTCGCACGTCGAGCGTGCTGGACCCGGCATTCTGGACGCAGGCCATCAAGGCCGCCCCCGACGCGTGGAACGGCGTCAGGCTCGTTGCGCAGGGTTGGGCGGACCATCTGCGCGCCAACGTTACAGAATGGAAATTGACGGCCGCCGGTCTGGCATTATTCGTGTTTTTTGCCGGCGTGGCCTTGTTCCTGAGATGGTTCGTCCGACGGGATTTCCGTCCGAAAGAGCTTGGAACACGCTTCGCCAAGTCGTTCTTCGCGTTGCTGTCCCTGATCCGCTTCACGATCACAGCGCCCGCCATCGTGCTCGGTGCGTTGCTGATTCTGAACGCGTTCGGCCTGCTGACCGAAAGGGTCGGCAATATCGGGCTCACGCTCGCGATTGCGGTTGCCGTTGCAGCCTTCGGCCGCGGCGTAGCCGTCGGCCTCTTTGCACCCGGCGATCCCGATCGCCGGTTGTTGTCGGTTCAGGAGGAAACGGCGGGGCTTATTGCCGGAAACCTGATCTGGGCGGCGCGCATACTCGGCGCCGTCATCCTGATCAACGCGGTTCTCCAGACAGTCGTTGCGCCGGTCGTCATGACCATCGCAACCAACGCGATTTTTGCCTCGCTTATCGTCGCGATGCTGTGCCGCTTTCTGTTTCTGATGGGCAGTCGCGAGTCGCTCGAAGACGATGTTGCCGGCGCCGGCTGGCTTCGCAGCGCGGGCTGGCTGCTGGTCATCGGCATCGCCGCCGCGCTCGTGACGGGGTTCATCGGCCTGTCCGCCTTCCTCGCCGGACGTTTCCTCGCGGCGCTCGGGCTGATCGGGGCGCTGTATATCCTGCTCACCTTCATTGATGCGCTGTTCACCGAAGTTCTGACGGCGTCGTCGTCGCGCGGCCGCGCGGTCGCCAATTTCTTCGGCCTGAAGCCGCGTTCGATCGGGCTGCTGGGCACGCTGCTGTCCGCCATCATCCGGCTCTTGCTTGTGCTCGTTGTGTTGATGCCGCTGCTCGGTCCCTGGGGCATTTTCGCCGCGGATTTCGTCGGCGTCCTGAAGGACGCGACCTTCGGATTCCGCATCGGCGAATTGTCGATATCGCTGACTTCTATCCTGATCGCCGTTGCGATTGTCCTGATCGGTACGCTCGCCACCCGCGCGGTCCAGGCCTGGCTCAATACGCGATTCCTGCCGCAGACGACGCTCGATACGAGCCTGCAGAATTCGATCTCGACGATCTTTGGCTATCTCGGCGTGATTGCCGCGATCTCGCTCGCGCTGGCGCAACTCGGTGTCGATTTCCAAAGGATTACGCTCGTCGCCGGCGCGCTCTCGATCGGTATCGGCTTTGGTCTGCAGTCGGTGGTCTCGAACTTCGTATCCGGATTGATTTTGCTCGCGGAGCGCCCGATCCGTGTCGGCGACATCATCAGCGTGAAGGGTGAAGAGGGGCGCGTCCGGCGGATCCATGTCCGAGCGACCGAAATCGAAACCGGCGACCGTTCCAGCGTGATCGTACCGAATTCGGAACTGATCACTCAGGTGGTGAAGAACCGAACGCACACCGACACGTTCGCCAGGGTCGCTGTAACATTGGGCGTGGCCTATGACAGCGATGTTGCGAAGGTTCGCGACGTGCTGCTTGAGATCGCAAAGGCCCATCCGCACGTCATGCAAAGTCCGACACCCAGCGTTCTTCTCACCGGATTCGGCGAGAGCGCGATCAATTTCGAACTTGGGTGGGTCGTCCGAAATCTCGGCGACAGCGGCGGAATCAAGAGCGATATCTGTTTTGCGATACTCGAACGCTTTCGCGCCGAGGGCATCGTCATGCCCTATCCCCAGCGTCAGATTTATATTCAGGGACTGGGCGATGACCAAGAGCCGGAGCCTGAACCGGAGGCGGTGGAACTCAAGGCCCCAAAAAAGCCCAAAGCGCGGTGATTTTGGCATTCTGGCCGGCTGCTTTACCCTTCGGTTACCAATTTGCGGCCAAGTCGGACGATTGGGGATTTTCGGAAAATGACGGGCGGCCGGCCGATGTTTGCGGTGTTTCTGTGCGGGCTTGGCCTGACGCTATTCGGCTGCGCGACCGAGCCGCCGCCATCCCAGCCCACCTTTTATCAAAGCATGGCCAAGGCGGGAGCCGAACTCGACCCGCAGGCGGCGGCTTCGATGATCTCGGGCTATCGCCGCAACAACATGCTCGGCCCCGTGACGCTCGATCCGCAACTGATGCGTATGGCCGAGGATCAGGCGAGGGCGATGGCCACCAAGGACAAGCTCGACCACAATGTTGCTGGAAACTTCCAGCAGCGGTTGCGTAAGTCCGGATACAAGGCGCAGGTCGGCGCGGAAAATATAGGCGCGGGATACCACACGCTGGCGGAGGCATTTTCCGGCTGGCGCGATTCCCCATCGCACAAGGCGAATATGCTGCTGAAAGGCGCGACGCAGATGGGCATCGCCGCGGTTTATGTGCCCAATACAAAATACAAGGTATTCTGGGCGCTGATCCTCGCCGCGCCGGAGCAGCGGACGTCGCAACTCGCGCAATAATAGCGCTACTGAATATGGCGCTCCATGTGAGTTGCGCGGGCGCCGTATTTTGACTTTGCTGCCTCTTGTCGTGCTTTGCAGGTCGTGGGGACGAACCCCATCCTGTTCCAGAACGGTTCGCTGCCGTTGACCGCCACCAGAGCCATACGATCGGCCTGAAGTTCGCGAGCGATATCGACAAGCTGCGGTACGATCATCGAGGCCAGATTTCTCCCCTGCAGAATGGCGTCGACCGTCAAGTCGTGGATGAAGTAGGTCTGCGGCGCGCCCGGCAGTTCTTCGAGAAATGCGTCCAATTCCGGCGGCGGTCCGGATCGCCAGGGATGCGAGAAACAATAGCCGCCGACGGCTGAACCCGCGTCGGACAAGACGAAGCAGCCACGCGCAAAAAGCGTCAGCTTTTCCGCGAACACCTCCGCGCGTTCCGGGAAGTCTGGATGCATACGGACCGACAATCCATGAACCCCGGGCAGGTCGGCTGGGGTCATCGGCCGCCACTGGCAGGGGCGGGGGTTGCCATCTCTCATTGCATGCACCAATCGCTGGACGCGAGAGCCTTGCCCGACTAGCTTGCGGCCCGCAAGGCTGCCGGGAATGCTTCCTCAAATTCACGATTACGACAGGCTCTATCGCGAATTCCGCTGGGAGATCCCTGATCGTTACAACATTGGTGTCGATGTCTGTGATCGCTGGGCTCTCCGCGATCCGGGTCGCGCAGCCATTATTCACGTCCATGCCGACGGGCGCACGGAGACAGTCTCCTTCAAGACGTTGATGCAGGCCTCGAATCAACTGGCCAACGCGCTCCGCGCGCATGGAATTGGTCGCGGTGACCGCGTGGCGATTCTTCTACCGCAGACGCCTGAGGCCGTGATTGCTCACATTGCGATTTACAAGCTCGCGGGCATCGCTTTGCCGCTCGCGCTGTTGTTCGGCACCGAGGCGCTCGCCTATCGTCTGCAGAATTCCGGCGCGAAAGTGCTGATCACCAACGGCTTCGGCGTTGAGAAGATGGCGGGCATCGCGGAGACCCCACCGGATCTGAAGCTTGTCATCTCCACGGACGGAAATGCGGCGGGTGCCATGGGCTTCGATGCGCTGCTGCAGCGCGCATCCGATGCGTTCGTCCCTGAAGATACGTCGGCCAATGATCCGGCCATGATGATCTATACATCGGGCACGACCGGTCCGCCAAAAGGCGCCTTGCACGCGCATCGCGTACTGCTCGGACACATGCCCGGCATCGAATTGCCGCACGACTTCTTCCCGCAACCGGGAGATCTGTTCTGGACGCCCGCGGACTGGGCGTGGGCCGGCGGGCTTCTCGACGCACTGCTGCCTTCGCTGCATCATGGCGTTGCAGTTGTGGCGCGCCGCTTCGACAAGTTCGATCCGGACGAGGCTTACGCATTGATGGCGAGAACCGGTGTGCGGAACGCCTTCATTCCGCCAACGGCGTTGCGGATGCTGCGCTCGGCGCCCAATCCGCGCGGCCGCTACGGTCTCAAACTGCGAACCATCGGTTCGGGCGGCGAAGCGCTCGGGTCTGAAACACTCGCGTGGGGGACGGAGGCTTTCGGTCTCACTATCAATGAATTCTATGGCCAGACGGAATGCAATCTCGTGCTGGCCTCCTGCGCGATGCTTGGCATTTCGCGCGCGGGCGCCATTGGCAAGCCGGTGCCGGGGCATGACGTGGGTATAATCGATAGCCATGGCGCTCCCGCAGGTATTGGCACGATCGGGCAGATCGCTGTGCGCCGGCCCAATCCGGTGATGTTCCTCGAATATTGGGGACGTCCGGACGCGACGCGCGAAAAGTTCATCGGCGACTGGATGACGACCGGAGATCAGGGGACGGTCGACGAAGACGGCTATGTCCATTTCGTCGGTCGCGACGATGACGTCATTACGTCATCGGGATATCGGATAGGTCCTGGAGAGATCGAGGATTGCCTCATCCGTCACCCGGCCGTTGCGCTTGCCGCGGCTATCGGAAAGCCCGATCCGCTACGCACCGAGATTGTGAAGGCATTTGTAGTGTTGAAGCCAGGCGTCTCGACTCCTCGGGACGCACTTATCGCCGAGTTACAGGACTTCGTGCGGACACGACTGTCCGCGCACGAGTATCCGCGAGAGATCTCGTTCATCGATGAAATGCCAATGACAACGACGGGCAAGATTATTCGCCGGCTGCTACGGGATCGGGGCTGACAGCACGCTGACTGACCGGTTGCAAACGGTCTGCTCCGTCAGCATCGTCATTCAAATGCGGCTGCTGCAAGCCGAAAAACGACCGTACCCCTCATCAATATAGCACTGATTTCGAAGAAATTCCGGAACCTTGTATGGCTTTCCGTCCGGGCCGAACGAAGGATCGGCCGGTCCTCCGAAATGTGGCCGCGGACCATATGGCTGTTGCGGTGCCGCCTGTGGCTTTTTGCGCTTGGCAGCAGCAGAGATTTCGATGCTGTCCTGCAGCATCACTGGCGCCGCATCAAAAACCGCCGCAGCCGGTACATGCGTCCATGCCGCAAGAAAGAGACCGACGCCCAAGATCGGCATTGTAACGCGCATAACAATCTCCATCTGACGGGCAGCCGATGAAAGCCTGTCCCGTTCGCAAGTTTTCGGATGTAATATGGGACCTCAGTTTCCGTCCGCAGTACCGCTTTGCTAAAAACATTCTGAAACTGGAATTATTCGCCGATAACGTCTCCGTGTTTGCGCAAGGTCAATGCGTATTCGGATGCGGATCTGATTTCTAAGCTGACGTGCCTCGTGCCACCGGAGGAAGATTCATGTCGCCGAACGAGCCCTCAATGAAATGGCCGATATTCAATCCCGCCGACTTCACCAAGATTGGCAAGGAACAGGCGGACGCGCTCACCGAGATCCAGAAGGAGTTCTCCAGCCTGATCGAGCGGGCAAACGCGGATTGGCTCGCGCGTGTCGAGCTCGAACGCAACCTGGCGGCTGAACTGACCGCACGGCTCTCGGCCGCAAAGTCATTGCCTGACGCAGCGGCCGCCTACCAGGAGTGGATGTCCAAGCGCATGGAGACGATGTCGAAAGACAGTCAGAAATTTTTTGCCGATAGCCAGAAGTTCGTGGCATCGATGAGTCATTTTATGGCAGGTGGCCTTAAGAAGTCGGGCACCTAGGATGGGTTGCTCGCTCAGCCGCGATGCTCGATCGGGTCGTCGCTGAGTGTGATCGCAAAGTCGTCGGCAATGTCCTTCAACTGATCGCGCACGATCTGCAGCAATGCTGCGGTCGCCGGAGAGAGGCCTTCTCCCGCGCGTGTAATCACGCCGACCGTGCGCCGCGCATCGGGTTCTTCGATCGGGATGAAGCCGATATCCGGTGGCGGTTCGCTGACAGATAGCTGCGGAAGAATGGTGATGCCGATATTGGCGCGCACCAGTGCAAGCAGAGACAAGACGTTATACACTACGATCGGCGCCTGTGCTGGCGGTGGCAGAGCGCCGATGCTGTGCGCGTCGGAGATTGCATTGGCCAGTAACGTGCGTCCCTCCAGGTCAGACCAGCGGCGCCCGCCGCGTTTCCGGTAGAGCGGATCGTCGCGCCGGCAGACGATGCCGAGAGGCTCCTCGAAGAGCGGTGTGAAAATCAGGGCGCGGCGTTCGCTCGGCATGCTGGCGACGCCAAGTTCGACGGTCCCCGATTGCACAAGATCCGCAACGCTCCGCGAGTCTGCGTCGCGCGCGGTGATCTCAACCGCGGGCCACTGGCTTCGAAATCTCGCGATCACAGCCGGCAGCAAAGTGGTCGCTATCGATGGGACCGATGCGATGTCGATGCGGCCGATTGCATTGCGCGAATAGGCCTGCAGCGACGCGAGCTTGCGGTCGACGTGGGTCAGCAAGTCGCGGACCTGGCTGTGAACAAAGCTTCCGACCGGTGTCAGCCTGTTCTTGCGCCCGCTTTCAAACAAGGGCGCGCCGATATCCTGCTCGAATTGCTTGAGCTTTTCGGAGATGGCCGATGGCGTTCGCCCCAGCCGCTCGGCAGCCAGCCGTATGTTGCCGGCTTCCGCGACGGTGGCGAAAACGCGAAGAGTGGCAAGTGAAGTGCGCATGGCGAGCTCATTTCGGAAAAATCGAAATATTGTACCGGATTTCCGAATTGACCGAAATGTGTCAGCGGCCTTCGATACCGTTCCGGAACCCGAGAGGCGTGATGGCTGCGGACAAGCATAACTATATCGGCGGCCAATGGGTGGCCGGCGGGTCCTCCCGGGCGAGCATCAACCCGTCCGAAGTTTCTGACATCGTTGGGCATTTCACCGAGGCCACGTCCGCTCAGGTGGTCGAGGCGATCGCAGCGGCCCGCAGCGCAGCGGTGGCCTGGGGCGCTTCACAGCTTGAGGCACGCTATAAAGCCCTGATGGCGATCGGCGATGAGATATGCGCCCGGAGCCAGGAACTCGGGGAGCTGCTGTCCCGCGAAGAGGGCAAGCCCCGCGCTGAAGGCGTCGGCGAGGTGTATCGCTCCGGCCAGTTTTTTCAGTATTTCGCCGCAGAGGCGCTCCGAATTTCCGGCGACGCGGTGGATTCCACACGCCCGGGTATAGAGGTGGATGTCCGGCGCGAACCCGTCGGTGTCGTCGCGGTTATTTCGCCGTGGAACTTCCCGCTCTCCACCGCCTGCTGGAAAATTGCTCCTGCATTGGCCTTTGGCAATGCGGTGATCTGGAAGCCGGCAAGCGCGACGCCGGCCATCGCGTGGCAACTCGCGGAGATCTTCAGCCGGCAAACTCTGCCAGCCGGTATCTTCAATCTGCTGATGGGGTCAGGCAGCGTGGTCGGCGATGCACTGGCGGCAAGCCCTGATATCGATGCGGTCACTTTCACCGGCTCCTATGAGGTCGGCCAGCGAGTCGCGACCCGCGCCGCGCCGAATTTCACCCGCATTCAGCTCGAGCTCGGCTCGAAGAATCCGCTGGTCGTCATGGATGACGGCGATATAGACCTTGCTGTCACACATGCATTGAATGGGGCCTATTTCGGCTCCGGCCAGAAATGCACGGCATCGTCGCGGCTGATCGTGCATCGCAAGATTCACGATGAATTCGTGTCGAAGCTGAAGGCCAAGGCGGAAGCCCTCGTGGTCGGACACGCGCTCGACGACGGCACGCAGATCGGTCCGGTTGTCGACGAAAAGCAACTCTCGCAGGCATTGGATTATGTGAAGCTTGCAGAGAGTGAAGGCTGTGAGCGTGTTTGCGGCGGCGAGCGGCTGAAGCGGCGCACCGAAGGCTATTATTTCGCGCCGACGCTGTTCATCGGCACGAAGAACGAGATGCGGGTCAATCGCGAGGAGATGTTCTGTCCGATCGCCTGCGTGATCGAGGCGGGCAGCTACGAGGAAGCGCTGCATCTCGCGAACGATACGCCGTATGGCCTGACGTCGGGCATCATCACGAAATCGCTCGCGCGCGCGAACCATTTTAGGCGCAACATGAAGACCGGTTGCGTGATGGTGAATCTACCCACTGCCGGCACCGATTATCACGTGCCGTTCGGCGGACGGAAGAAGTCGTCCTATGGACCACGCGAGCAGGGCCGCGTCGCGGTCGAGTTCTTCACGGCGATGAAGACGTCCTACATCAACGCAGGAATGCCGGAGTAGGACCGCATGGCCCCGACCGACCGTTTCCTCATCGACGGCCTGCAATATTGCAACTGGTCGGAGAAGATTTTCCGGGAGTTGAATGCGGGCGGCGTCGCGGCGATCCACGTCACGATCTGCTATCATGAGAATTTCCGCGAGACGATTGCCAATATCGGGCAATGGAACCGGTGGTTCGAGAACTATCCGGATTTGATCTGCCCAGCCCTTTCTGCCGATGACGTGCGCCGCGCAAAGGCGGCTGGACGAACCGCCGTCATCTTCGGCTTTCAGAATCCGTCGCCGATCGAGGACGATCTGTCGCTTGTCGAAATCTGGCATCGCCTCGGCGTGCGCTTCATGCAGCTCTCATATAACAACCAAAGTCTGCTTGCGACGGGCTGCTACGAGGCGGAGGATCCCGGCATTACGCGTATGGGGCGCGAAGTGATCCGGGAGATGAATCGCGTAGGTCTTGTGATCGACATGTCGCATTCGGCCGAACGCTCGACGCTGGAGGCTATCGACCTCTCATCGCGGCCGATTGCGATCACGCACGCGAACCCCTCGTCATGGCATCTGGTTCCGCGCAACAAGTCGGACGCGGTACTCAAAGCGCTCGGTGAGAGCGGCGGAATGCTCGGCTTCAGTCTCTATCCGTTGCATCTGAAGGGTGGTTCGGGCTGTACGCTGCGCAGCTTCTGCGAAATGGTCGCGCGGACCGCGGAGTTGATGGGTGTCGAGCGCATCGGCATCGGATCCGATCTTTGTCAGGATCAGCCGGACTCGGTGGTCGAGTGGATGCGCGTTGGCCGCTGGACGCGCGACACGCGCAGCGCTTCCGGTCCCTTGGGAGCCGCAGTGTTTCCGCCTCAACCAGAGTGGTTCCGCAACAACACGCAGTTTGCCGGCATCGCGTCCGGTCTTGCCGACGTGGGATTCAGCGCGTCGGACGTCGACCGGATCATGGGTGGCAACTGGCTGGACTTCTTTGCGCGTTCGTTCGGTCCCGAGCAGACGGCTCGGCCCGCGCACGAGGCCTCCGTCAAGCGCTCAGCGAGCAAAGGCGCCTGACAATGACGACGCGCCCTGAACCCGGCATAGCGAGTGGTCAGGACGCGTTACAGAGCGCACTCCGTTCTGCCCCCGCTTTGCGTTCGCCGGACACGGTGATGCGGCTCGAGCGGCTTGGCAGCTTCCACCAGACCCGTCTGTCCTTCATGCGGGTTTTGCTGCGCCGGCTTGACCGTGATGGTTGGCGGCTGTCGCGCGTGACGTGGGATGTAAACGAGCACGGCGAGGGCGTCGCGGTATATCGCGCGCAGGGCCCGGTGCGCGGTTATAGCCTGGTCGCCTTCGCGCACGATCTGCCACCGGAAAAGCGCACCGACCGTGTGATCGCGGAAGAGTGGGACGCGACTTTCGCTTTGTTCGATGGGGAGCCGACGCCCGCCGATATCGAGCGGCTGCGTGCGAATGTGCCCCGTCAGGAGGCTGGCCGCGTCAGCGAACAGGAAATCGTGCTGGCGCGTGCCAACCGGAGTGTCCGGCTGTTCGATCAGGTGGTGTCGGCGCTAGCCGCAGGTCGGCAGCCGGAGGCGGACGACCTTACGGATGTCGGCTACCTGATGCGTACGACTGCGGTCTATGGCAGCGGTAAATTCGGACTCGCTGTGCGCGAAGCGATCTGTGCGCGGCCGGAATTCAAGGCGCCGTTCCAGGCTGAAATGCTCGCGGTGTTTTTGATCCGCGCCTTCACGCTGGATATCGTCGATCACATGGCGAAGGTCAGGGCACCGCAAGCCGCCGTGGCTTTGGCGCCCGCGCTGCGCCGCAGGCTGGGTGTTGGGAACGCCACTGGTCTCGGCATGGCGCCGTTCCTGGTCAATCATCCTGCTTTGCTGGACCGCTGGATATCGGCGAGGGAGACGGCGCTGGCGAGGGTTCGCGCGCTCTCTGATGTGACGGCTTGGCCGCTGCTGTCCGAACTCGTCGCGCGGTCTCGCAGGCTTGTGGAGTCCTGGACGACAACCGATACCGTGCAGCAGGGCCGGATTGCTGGCCTTGCTGATGATCTGGGGCTACTCGCGGCAAAGGTTGCCGCGGGGCCATCCAGCGTCTTGCCATACGATGCCCTCTATCGATGGGCGGAGACATCGCTTGGACTTGAAGCACAGGAGATGTTGGTTTCGCTGCTGATCGAACCGCACGGTGCGCTGGTGGACGATCTCGCGGATACGATGGCCTGTGACGAGGATGCCGAATTTTTTATCGACGGTGCGATGACGGTTGCCACGGTCATTGCGTTGATTGAGAACAACTACCGCTTCGCGATCGATACCGACTTCGACGATCCGCGGACGCAGGCGCGCTTCTGGTATGTTTCGGAGGAGAAACTTGAGCCGCGCCTCGGCGAACGCAGCGAAGATGAGGGCGCGGAGCGCGAGCAGCCACTCAGCATCGCACGCGATGTTGCTTCGCTGTACCGCATGTTGAAAACAACCGGCATGCGCGATGGTCGGATCGCGGCGGTTTTGATGCGGCATCCGGAATACCGTCATCTGGTGCGCCGTATTCAGATTTCGGCCCGGCACCCCTATGCGGAAATCCGCGATAATCTGCTGTCGGCCGCAATGCGTCCGATTGATCTTCTTCGCGCAAAGCTCGCGTGTTTCGGAGCGACACGCTTCGATCCAAAGTCGGATCGCTGGGTTCGCATCACGATGTTTCAGAACGCGCCACTCTTCGACGAGATTGGCCGGTGCGATCCTGATGATTGGGTGCTGCCGCCGCCTGACGGAAGCCGCGCATGACCTGGTCGCTGAACGAGCTTGAGTCCGAGACGAAAAAGGCGATCCGGGGAGCCGGATTGTCGTGGGGACTCGCCGAGGAGGGCGGCAAGGCGGTACGCTGGCTTGCGGCTCATGGTGCCGATCCGCTTCCGGCGCTGAATGACATTCTGGATCGCCACGATCGTCGAGCGAACCTCGCGGCGATGCCGACGCTGACGGACTCTGGCTGGCACGCAGCGGTACCCATGTGTCCAATCGCTCTGGGCGTGACGCTTTGCGACCATGCGGATTGGTTGACGAAGGAAGACTTTGTAGGAGGTCCGGTCGCGCGACCGCTTCTTCTAGTGCCCTTCGTCGCCACGGCCGTCCGCATTCTCAAGCGGCCGCTGCAATTTTATGCGGACGGAGCGCAGGTCGTGTTGGATCAACGCGGCGATCCGTCGTCGAACATTAATTCGTTCGATTCCCCGGACGCGGAGGACATTCGTTGTTCGGTGATGGTCGGGCAGCTGTCGCCTTCGCAGATGAAGGCAGGAGCGACTCATGGAATCGCGACGCACCCCTCGTCGTGGCAGCGCATAACTGCCTATGGCCACCGGACCTACGTCCCCGCGAGTGAGCGGTCGCGTCGCGAGGGTGCGGGCGCCGGGCTGATCGATAATGACTGACTGACTGGGAGTGAGCGTGCCGATGAGCAACGTGCTGATGACCCTGGACGAAATCAACGCGCTGGCGCTGTCGGCGCTGGTCGCTGCCGGGGCAACGCAGGAACAGGCCAAGCCGCTTGCTGCCGCTGTTGCTGCGGCCGAAGCCGACGGTATCGCGTCCCATGGTCTCGCCTATGTTCCGACCTATTGCGAGCATCTGCGCTGCGGCAAGGTGGACGGCAAGGCGACCCCGGATGTCAGTAGGCCGAAGCCATCACTGATCGTGGTCGATGCCAAAAGCGGCTTCGCGCATCCTGCGATCGATGCCGGGTTCGCACAGTTGATCCCGCTCGCCCAAGAAATGGGTATCGCGGGTCTTGCGATCCGCAATTCCTATAATTGCGGCGTGCTTGGCTATCATACGGAGCGCCTCGCGGCGGCTGGCTTGCTCGGCCTTGGCTACACCAATGCGCCCGCTTCGATCGCGCCGTTCGGCGGCCGCAAGGCGGTCGTCGGCACGAATCCCTTTGCGATCGCGGCTCCCGACGGCAGGGGCGGCGTCGCAATCTCCATCGACCAGAGCGCGAGCGTTATCGCCAAAAGCGAAGTAATGCGGAAGAAGCGCGCCGGTTCTTCGATTCCCGAGGGCTGGGCTTTCGGTCCGGACGGTCTGCCGACAACCGATCCGGATGTCGCGCTCAAGGGCACGATGGCGCCAAGCGGTGGATATAAGGGCTTTGGCGCGGGCCTCATGGTCGAGTTGCTGGCTGCGGCGGCGAGTGGAGCAGTGCTCGCGCTGGATGCAAGTCCATTCTCGGGCACTGCCGGCGGTCCGCCGCGAACGGGTCAGTTTTTCATTGCAATCGACGTGGCGACGTCTTCGGGCGGGGCTTTCGCAGAGCGCGCGGCACGTTTGGTCGAAGCGATTGCCGCGCAAGACGGAGCGCATATTCCGGGCAGCAAGCGCAAAGCCGCTCGCGCCAAAGCGGGGGGCGGTGTCGCCGTCTCCGCCGACCTTGTGCAGCAGATCAGGGACTTGGCCGCGTAGCGGTAGGCCGAAGGGAGAAGAAGTGATGGCCAGCAATACTAAACAGAGCGAAACAAATTCGCCGGTAATCGCCATGCGCGGTGCTGGCTATTACAGCGCCAATACGGTGGGTGCGAAAGCCGTTATCGATGCGGCTGCCGATCTGGTTCTCGAAGCACTCGAGTCGATGCAACTCAAGGGAATCGCGCCGTTTGCGATCGCCGACTATGGCGCTGCCGATGGCGGCACCTCGATCGACATGATGCGCAAGGCGATCGCTCGAATCCACAAGGACGCGTCCGAACGCCAGATTACCATTACCTACACCGATCTGCCGCATAACGACTTCTCGGTCCTGTTTCAGCTGCTGCAGGGCCTGCTTCCGGCCTTCAAGGACAATCCCCTTGCGCTGCAGCCGAATGTCTTCACCTTCGGCAGCGGTATGAGCTTCTACCGCCAGATTTTCCCGAACGAGACGGTGTCGCTGGGCTTCTCTGCAACCGCGATGCATTGGTTAAGCAAGCTTCCGTTACAAATAGCCGATCACACGCACGCCGTTGGCGCCAGCCCTGAGGAAAAGAAAGAGTTGCGAAAGGCCGCGCTAGCGGACTGGGACACGATCCTCTTGCATCGCGCGCGCGAGATGCAGCCCGGCGGCAAGTTCGTATTTGCAAACTTCTGCGAGGACGAGAAGGGGCATTATCTCGGCCATACCGGCGGGGTGAACATGCATGACACCTTTGCCAAGCATTGGCGCAATCTGATGCGCGAGGGCGCCATCACTGAAGCAGAGTATAAGCGCGCAAACTTCGTCCAGTTCTACAAGACGAAGGAGGAGTTCGTCGCGCCATTCACCGATCCGAATTCCGCGGTGAGCAAGGCCGGCCTGGTGCTCGAAAAGGCGTTCACGCGAACCACAGGATGCCCCTACGCGGCGGACTTCAAGCAAAAGGGTGATGCTGCGGCTTTCGCGAAAAGCTACGTGCCGACATTACGCTCATGGAGCGAGAGCACCTTCATGGGCGGGCTGGATCCGAGTCGTCCGCAACAGGAGCGGGTGGCGATTATCAATCGGTTCTACGACGCATACGAGGCCGAGGTGGCGGCCTCTCCGGAAGGACACGCAATGGATTACGTCCACTGTTTTATGGTGGTCGCGAAAAAAGCCTGATCCGGTGCCGGACCGCACAGGCATGGAGGGAGAGCTTTCTTGGACTGTCACTACAAGCTTGCACATAAAGTCAAAGCAACAGGGACACAGAGAGGTGGATCATGCAACGTCGTAAATTCCTGAAGGGGGCCGGTCTCGCTGCCGCAAGTGCCGGCCTTGCAGCTCCAGCCATTGCGCAGACGCCGGCCGTGAAGTGGCGCATGGCGACAAGCTGGCCAAAGAGCCTCGACACGCTTTACGGTTCTGCCGCGGCCATGTGCGAACGCATCGCCCAGATCACTGATGGCAAGTTTCAGGTTCAGGTTTTTGCCGGCGGCGAAATCGTGCCGCCGCTGCAGGTCTTCGACGCGACGGCCAACAATACGATCGAGTGTTGCCATACGCTTACGTCGTACTTCATCGGCAAGAATACCGCCTATGCCTTCGATGGCGGGCTGCCGTTCGGTCTGAACGCGCGTCAGCAGGCGTCGTGGCTTTTCTACGGTGGGGGGCTCGAAATGCTCCGCACATTGTTTGGCAAGGCCAATCTCGTGCCGGTACCGGTCGGCAACGTCGGCGTGCAGATGGGTGGCTGGTTCCGCAAGGAGATTAATTCAGTCGAGGATCTGAAGGGGCTGAAGTTCCGCATCGGCGGCCTTGGAGGAATGGTTTTCTCCAAGCTCGGTGTCGTGCCCCAGCAGATCGCAGCGTCGGAAATCTACTCGTCGCTGGAGCGCGGGACGATCGACGCGGCGGAATGGATTGGGCCGCACGACGATGAGAAGCTCGGGTTCTACAAGGTCGCGAAGTTCTATTACACGCCGGGCTGGTGGGAAGGCTCGGCTCAGATCACCTCTCTCGTCAACAAGGGAGCATGGGAAGGCCTGCCGAAGGAATTCCGCATTGCTTTCGAGACCGCTGCGAACGAGCAGATGACGATGATGCTCGCGAGCTACGACGCGAAGAACCCGGCGGCGCTACGCCGGCTGATTGCAGGCGGAGCGGAAATACGCGCATTCCCGCGCGATGTGATGGACGCCTGCTTCAAGGCTTCGTTGGAAACCTTCGACGATCTGTCGAACAAAAACCCCGACTTCAAGACGATCTACGAACCTTGGACCAAGTTTGCAAACGAATCGAATGCCTGGTTCCGCCTCGCGGAATATCGGCTCGACAGCGCCCGCTTCACCGCTCCGTCGCGTTGATCGATCGTAAAGTCGAACGGCTGGCAGTGCGTCTTCGCGCTGCCGGCCGTTCAGCGTTGCTGCTCCATCCAAAAGCTCGTTTGCAGTTCGTTGTGGCTGCAGGATGTGATCTGCTTCACATCAATTGACCTCCAGTCGGATAAACTATGGCGATTCGTACGGCTTTAGGGGCGAGCGCAGGAGATGCGGATGGCCTCATGGTCCTGTGGGTGTGCCGTTCTGCTGATAGGCTGCTTCGGGGCGAGCGCAGTGCGCGCGGAATCCGAGCTCAGTCGGCGCAATCATGATCCATGGACAGTGGTGACCGTGGCGCCTGACGGGTCGTGGGGTGTTGCGACAGAAGCTTACATTTACCAGGCAATCGCGAAAGCCGTGTCGAATTGCAGGAAGATGTCGGGCCCCAAGATAGGCTGCGGCGCGCAATTCACAGTCATTCGTGCCGGTTGGACCATTGCGCTGCGGTGCGCCAACACGAACATCATTGTTGCCGAACCGAGCATTGCGGCGGCGGAACGTGCGATTGCCGATCGAAAGATCGCTCTCAGGCAAATGTCGTCGAGAGCAGAGCCGGCCTGTGCGCGCCTGACGGTCGATCCTTCCGGCGCTGTAATCCTTTTCGCGAGCAATCGGCGGGGCATCGCTTCCTCGACGCCTGACTGAGCACCAATCGAAGCGGTTGCGGTCTGACGGGTAAATCGGCTCTCAATGTCCGGTCAAAGATTGTGCAATGGTGGAGCCAAGTATGGTTGCGATATATTGTACGGCCAATTAGGCTGAATCAGTCCGAAAATGACGCGAACGAACGCGTAACGGCATCAGACAGGGAGGAAGCATGAGGAAGCTCTTTTGGGCGGCTGTATCAGCAGTCGCGATCTCGTCGTTTATTTTTAGCCCCGCCACAGTGTTGGCGCAGACATTTCCATCACGCCCGATCACGCTGCTCGTCCCGTTCCCGCCCGGGGGCGTGACCGACACCACGGCGCGCGTTATCGAGGCAGCTCTCGGCAAAGAACTGGGGCAGCCTGTTGTCATTGAAAACAGGGGCGGCAGCGGCGGTAACATCGGGACCAACATGGTCGCGCGTGCGGAAGCTGACGGCCACACCCTCTTGATCGTCCCGAACGCCACGGTGGTGATGAACCCGTACACCTTCAAGAATTATCCGATTGATCCGGGCAAGGACCTGACCGGGGTCGGCATGATTGGAGAGACCTATATCGGCCTCGTTGTGAAATCCGACTCGCCGTTCAATTCGATGCAGGACATTATTGCCGCGGCAAAAGCGAAGCCGGGTGAACTCAGCTTTGGTCACATCGGCGCCGGCTCGGCGCACAACATCGCAGGGGCATTGCTGAACAAGAAGGCCGGTATCGAAATTCTTCCGGTGCCGTTCCAGGGAGGCGGTCCGGCACTTCAAAGTCTGCTCGGCGGCCATATCACAATGAGCTATGCCACCGTTGCCAGCGCGGTGCCGTATCTCGAATCCAAGCAGATGAAACTGATTGCGTTCGCGGAACCGTCCCGGGTCAAGAAAATGCCGGATGTGCCCACGATCAACGAACTGGTCCCGGGCGTGCAGGTGACCTCATGGGTCGGAGTGTTCGCACCCGCGGCAACGCCAAAACCCGTCATCGACAAATTGAACGCGGCACTCAACAAGGTGCTCGCGCAACCCGATGTGGTTGCGAAGCTGGACCGCATTGGCGTCGTGCCGATGACCGAGTCTCCGGCGGAGTTCAACAAGCGCGTTCAGGACGATCTGAAGTTCTGGAAGAGCGCGATCGGGGTAGCCGGGCTCACGCCGCAATAGAGACGGCGGGAACAAAGCCTAGGACTTCTGACGGCGTCGCGTGGTAACGCGGCGCCGTTTCGCTTTTCAATACGTCGCCCGCCGCAAGGCGCTTGGGCGGCTGTCCTAGAAACCTCGCCCCGAGCTGTACCAATTGTCCGGCCATTTATTGGCCGAGATCCCCACATGTCGGCTTGCGATCAAATGTCCGGTCATTTAGGGTGACCGCAAATCTAAAACGGACTGCGTGTTCTCGGATGGGCACGCCGGGAGGGCGTATGAGGATATTTTATCGCATTGCAGCATCGGCGGCCGCGTTGTCGGTCGTGCTATCTGCCGTTGCGGGTGTGGCGATCGCCCAGACCTTCCCCTCCCGACCGATCACTCTTGTGGTGCCGTTCCCGCCCGGCGGCGTCATCGACACCACGGCGCGGGTCATCGAAAATGAGCTGAGCAAGGAACTGGGCCAGCCTGTGGTCATCGAGAACAAGGGTGGCAGCGGAGGCAACCTCGGCGCGCATCTCGTGTCGCGGGCGCAACCCGACGGCCACACGCTCCTGATCGCCCCGAACGCGGTGGTGGTGACAAATCCGTTCACGTTCAAGAACTATCCGATCGACCCGATCAAGGATCTCGCCGACGTTGCGATGATTGGCGAGACGTATGTCGGACTCGTCGTTCCTGCTTCCTCTCCATTCAACTCCCTTCAGGATGTCATCGCTGCCGCCAAGGGAAAGCCTGCCGAATACACCTACGGGCATATCGGAGTAGGTTCGGCTCATAACATCGCAGGGGCGCTGCTGAACAAAAAGGCGGGTATCAATATTACGCCAGTTCCGTTTCAGGGTGCCGGACCGGCCATGCAAAGTCTGCTCGGCGGTCACATCACCATGAGCTATGGCACGCTCGCGGGCGTTCTGCCCTATGTGGAATCGAAGCAGATGAAGCTGCTCGCTATCGCGGAGCCAAAGCGCATCAAGAAGCTGCCGGACGTGATCACGATGGAAGAAGTGGTGCCGGGCGTCGAGGCGACCGTTTGGGTCGGTGTGTTCGCGCCCGCCGGAACCCCGAAGCCGATCGTCGAGCGGCTGAATGCTGCGCTGAACAAGGTGATCGCGATTCCGGACGTCCAGACAAAACTCGATCGCATTGGTGTTGTGCCGACGCCAGGCTCGGTGGCGGACTTCGAAAAGCGCGTGCGTGACGATCTCAAGTTCTGGAAGAGCGCGGTTGAGCTCGCCGGGATTACTCCGCAATAGCAATGTGACGCCATTATCCGGATTGCCTCGACGTGGATCACCTTGCCGATGCCCTGCGCGACGTCCTCTTCACTGAGGAAGTGAGTGACACAACGCCGTTCTGGGCCGTGCTGGCGATAGGCTTGGCTGGTCGGATCGCTGCGGATTTCGGAGCGCGCGTGGTCCGCGTAACGGGGGCCTGCGATCCACTCGCCGCGACGGATCACAACGATGCAGCGAGAGCGGCGCATCTCAAAGCGCTGCGAACATTTCTATGCCAAGGCAAGGACCATGTGTCGCGCGATGAACTCGACGCGACCCGCGGCTCCGGCTCACCCCGCATTCATGTGCGTTTGATTTATGATGCGGATGCGGATGCAGATGGTGCGGTTGCGGCAAGCAACGATGTCGCGGTGAAGACCGTGGTCTTTGCCGAAGATTCGCCAGGTTCGGATGCTGACCGGGCACCTGCGAGCGAGCTGACTATCGCGGCCAGAAGCGGCCTCCTTGACATCGTCGGGCGTTCGGATTCGCGCCCGCTGATGCTGGGCGGCCATCAGATATCGTATTCCACCGGGCTATCCGGCTTTCTTGCAGCCGCAGCATTGCTACATGGTGAGGACATCGATCGCGCTGAAGTCTCGGCGCTTGGCACTGCATTGTGGATCAACTGGAAGTCGCTGGCCGCCGCCGCTCAGGGCAGGCCCGGTCCGCGCCGCTCCGCAGAAAGCGGCAAATGGCGGACCGCGCCCTGCGCCGATGGTTATGTTGCGCTGGTTTATTTCGACCGCGACTGGCCTGTGCTCGCGAAGATGACCGGCGATCCGCAGATGCAGGCTCTGGCCGCAGAGCGCGCCTGGTCGGATCGCTCCAAGCTTGCTGAGATGGAGAGGCGACTGGAAGCGTGGACCCTTGGTCAGTCGCGCGCGGAGCTATCCGCTGCATCGAAACGGTTCGGCCTCGCACTGGGCGCTGTGTGGACGCCCGTCGAATTGCTGAACGATGCGCAATATCGCGCACGCGACCTTTTCAGCGCGACGACGCCCGAAGGCGCCCGCCCGCGCTTGCCGATCATGACCGCCGGGCGGGGTGTTTCCAACACACCGCCCCGCCGCAAGAGCGCGACGTCTGACCGCCGCCCACTGGACGGCATTCGCGTGATCGACCTTGGTATCTTGACAGCCGGCGCCAGCACTTCCGCAATACTGGCAGATCTTGGGGCCGACGTGATCAAGGTCGAGTCGCCGACGTATCTTGATCCGTTTCGTGGCACGCCGGGCACCAGCCGCGCCGAAGGGTGGTGGAACAATTCGGATGCGTTCAAGAGCACCAATCGCAACAAGCGCGGCATCTGTCTTGATCTGAAATCGGATCGCGGACGCGAGATCTTTCTCGCGCTTGCCGCGCAGTCGGATGTGGTGATCGAGAACTTCCGGCGCGGGGTTATGCAGAGATTAGGCCTCGGTTACGATGCACTGCGCGCCGCAAACGGCGGAGTCATTCTCGCTTCGGTGTCGAGCCAAGGAGAGAACGGTCCCGACGCGGGCAATATCTCATTCGGCTCGACGCTCGAGGCGACGTCCGGGCTCGCCGCGCTTACCGCCTATGAGGACGGAATTCCGCTGGTGACGGGCATGGACCTGAACTATCCGGATCAGGTCGGTTCTGTTTTTGGCGCAGCCGCGATCGTTGCGGCCTTGTATGACGTTCAACGGTCGGGATCCGGCGCGCATCTCGACATCTCGCAACGCGAGCTTACGACCTTCCTGCTCGGCGAGGCGATCATCGCGTCAACGGCGGGAGCCACCGCGCTGCGCGGCAACGCGTCAGCCGAATATCTTCTGCAGGATACGTTTGCGACGAAAGACGGTTGGGTCGCGTTAAGCCTGAAAGATGGGCAGGACTTCATACGAGCGCTTGCGCTCGTAACGCCCGGAGCCGCGGCTCCAGGATCTCGTGAGATGACGGCCTGCAGCAACGCGCTGAGCGCCTGGGCGTCTATGGAAACCTCGCGGGATGTCTGCAATCGCCTGAACGCCGCCGGGATTACGGCGGCCGTCGTGTGCAATGGAAACGACGCGTGGCGTTACGCGCAGGACACGATCGGTGGTGCGATCCGGCCGCTTGCGCGGTCGCCGTCCGGTGACATCGTGAAGGGCTTTCCGCTGCATTTTCCGCAGAGGCCGATCGCGGTAGCTCTGGCTGCACCCAATCTCGGCCAGCATACCGAAGAGATACTGCGTGATATTCTCGGGCTTTCGCCAGCAGAGATCGAGCAGCTTGCGCGCGAAAACGTGACCGGGACGCGGCCGGCTTCTCCGAATGCGTCGCGGCTCGACTGACGGCCTCGGTCACGCACGAAAGACAGGCTGATGATGAAAGCGGTACGTTGTCACGAATGGGGCGGGCCTGAAGTGCTCGCGGTCGAGGACGTAGAAGCGCCACGGCCAGGGCCGGGCGAAGTCTTGATCGGTGTCGAGGCGAGCGCGGTCAACTTCACCGACACGTTGATCGTTGCCGGCAAATATCAATTCAAGCCCAAGTTGCCCCACATACCGGGGCATGAGCTGGCTGGAACAGTGCTGGAAATTGGTGAAGACGTTACGCAATGCTCCGTCGGCGATCGCGTCATCGCTTCGGCGCGGCAAGGCGGCGGATTCGCGGAACAATATGTTGCCACTGCGGATAAAGTCTTTCGCATTCCGGACAACATGAGCTTCGAGGCGGGCGCGGGGTTCATTATCGGTTACGGTACCGCCTATTTCGCGCTTCGCTATCGCGGCGCATTGCAGCCTGGCGAGACTTTGCTCGTGAACGGTGCTGCCGGAGGCGTTGGTCTTGCTGCGATCCAGATAGGCAAGGCTCTGGGTGCGCGTGTCATCGCCTGTGCATCGACTCCGGAAAAGATCGCGCTGGCGTCGTCGTTTGGCGCCGATTGCTGCATCAACTACGTGAGCGAAAGCGTACGCGACAAGGCCTTGGCCTTCACCGAAGGCAAGGGCGTCGATGTCGTGTTCGACCCGGTCGGGGGCGACGCATTCATGCAGGCGATGCGCGTGGTCGGATGGCATGCGCGCATGCTCATCGTCGGTTTCGCGTCCGGCACTTGGCAGCAGATTCCTGCCAATATCGTGCTGGTGAAGAATATTGCGGTGATGAGTTCGCTATGGGGCGGGGAGATGGAGCGCGATCCCGTCTTCGCCCGCAAGGTCCTGGACGAAGCGCTCGCGCTGTATCGCGACGGGTCGCTTCAGCCACTCCCCGGCAAGGTCTATCCGCTGAGTCGCGCGGCCGACGCGCTAACGGATATGGTGAATCGCAGCATCACCGGGAAGAACGTCGTGTTGCCGCACGGTTAAGCGGGCCTGCGGCGCATCAGCACGCGGCGCTCGGCTTCGAAAACCACCTTGTCATCCTGGTTCAGTCCGATGTGCCGGAAGCGAACGATACCCGCATCTGCACGATCGCTGTCCTCCTTGCCGAGGACTTCACTGAAGGCATACAGCGTGTCGCCGTGAACCACGGGATGCTTGAGCCGTAGACCTGTGAGGGAAAGCTCGGAGAGCGCGTTCTCCGCGGTGTCCTGCGCGGCAAGCCCGATCACGATCGATGCGGTCACACCGCCGAACACGATGCGCGTACCGAACGGGGTCTGCTTCATGAGATGCTCGTTGAAGTGACCGTCGGCCGTGTTCATCACCAGATTGGTGATGAACTGATTCTCGAGCGCTTCAACCGTCTTGCCGCGGCTGTGGCGGATGACCAGACCGGGGGTGAAGTCCTCGAAATAGTTGGTGGGTCCGGTAAGCACGGGATCGTTCATGGCGCACCTATGCGAGCAAGCGGTCGGAAATGATGCGGAGCTGAATCTCCGACGTGCCTTCGAAGATCTTGGTCAGCCGTGCATCGCGCCAGAACCGCTCGACTGGATGCAACTGGGTGTATCCGGCACCGCCCAGTACCTGAAGTGCATCGGATGTGACGCGTTCCGCCATCTCACTTGCGAGATACTTCACCATCGACGCTTCCTTGTCGCTGCGGCGGCCGGTATCGACGCAGTCGCAGACGTAATACATGAGCTGGCGCGCGGCCTCGATTTCCGTCGCCATCTTCGCAAGTTTGAAACGGATGCCCTGGAAGTCGGACACCGGCTTGCCGAACTGCACGCGCTCTTTGGCGTAACCGACGGCGCAGTCGAGCGCGCCGCTCGCGCAACCGATTGCACGCGCGGCCGTATGAGCGCGCGCCTTCTCCAGTTCGCTGGAAATCAGGTAGAAGCCCTTTCCTTCCTCGCCCATAAGCGCATCGCCGGGAATGCGGAAATCGTCGAAGGCGAGTTCAAAGGTCTTCATGCCGAAATAGCCGATCTTGGGAATCGCATGACCGTGAAGCCCCTTCGGAAAGCTGCCGCGCGGCTTTTCGAACATGAAGCACGAAATCCCTTCGTGCCGACGCTTCGGATTGGTCGGCTCCGAGGTGCGCGCCATCAGGATCATGAAGTCTGCGCCGTCGGCAAAGGTGCACCAGTATTTGTTACCGTTGATCACCCAACTGTCGCCATCGAGGCGAGCGCGGCAGGCGATGCCGGAAACGTCGGAGCCGACATCAGGCTCGGAGATCGAGACGCAACCGATGAACTCGCCCCTTGCCATGCGCGGCAGATAATTGCGGCGCTGTTCTTCAGTCATGACCGGCATGCCGATCAGGCCGTTTCCGCGCGCCATGAGGCTGGCCACACTCATCCACGCCTTCGAAAGTTCTTCGGCGACGATGCAATATTCGAAGCAGCCGAGCCCGAGTCCGCCATATTCCTCCGGAATCAGAATGCCGAAATATCCCATTTCGGCCATCTTCTCCCGCAGTTCCAACGGGATATCGCCCTTCTCGGGATCGAGCCTGTTGGCGACCGGCATCACTTCGCGCATGGCGAATTCGCGCGCGCTCTCCTGAATGAGTCGGCGTTCTTCTGTCAGGTATGTCATCTAAACCGTTCTTTCCGCACGAGATTCGTTCGCTTGAAATCCACCACCAGCGCCTTGCGCTGATTGAATCCGCTGGTGTGCCAGGTCACGATGCCGTTGCGCTCGTCGCTCTTGGACTCGCGGCAATCCAGCACTTCGCTCGATGCGGTCAGCGTGTCGCCGGGATAGACAGGCTCGTAGAACGTGAGATCCTCGATCCCGAGGAACATGCCGCCCGCCTCGCTCAGGTCCTGTACGCTCAGTCCGAACACGGTGTTGAACACCAGCATCGGGCAGACCACGACATCAGGGTGCCCTTCCGCGCGCGCAAACTCCGCGTTGAAGTAGCGCGGGTTGTAATGCAGGGTCAGCGTGGTGAAGATCGTGTTGTCGGCTTCCGTGATCGTGCGCCCCCAATGATGCACGAACACGCGTCCCGGCGTGAACTCCTCGAAGGATGTGCCCTTGCGCCAGAGAACGGCGCGCTCCTTCAGAGCGGCCGGATCGGTTGGTGCGGCTTTCATGCGCCTCCTGCCTGACGCAGCAACTGCGTCTTCATGGTGAAGCGATCAGCCGGATAGAGGCTGATGGCAATCTGATAGAGATCGTCGGCCGGGTCGAAATAGCGGCGCAGCACGAACAGTCCCGGGCTGCCCGGCTCGGCTTCGAGTTCGGCGGCATGCTTATCGTCGATGGCGACTGCGCTGATCTCCTGCTCGAGGCGGGTGAGGACGACGCCAAAATGCTGTTCGAGCAGGGTGAAGATGCCGAATGTCTGCGGCGTCAGATGCTTGCGCACATCAGCGTATTTGCGTGCGACGAAAATCTCGGTCCAGCACAGTTTGATATTGCGCTCGACATGCCAGCGCACGCCGGCGAAACGCAGCCAGCTCTCGCCGGGCTTGCAGCCGAGCAGATCAGCAAGGCCCTCGCGTACGGCGATCAGCCCTTCCGACTTGCGTTCGAGTCTCGTGTCCTGCGCTGCATCGAACAGGCGGCCGAGCGTGTCGATCTCCTGCACGAACAGCGTCGGATCGGTGCGCCCGCAGACAACGGTGCCAGCGCCGCGCCGGCGCTTCAGCAGTCCGCGCGTTTGCAGTTCCCGGATCGCCTCGCGTACGGTCTGGCGGCTGACGCCAAACCGGTCGCACAGTTCGTTTTCCGGCGGAAACTTGTCTCCCGCCGCATAGCGCCCCGACATGATCTCGTCCGTCAGGGTCCGGCGAATTTGCTGGTACAGGGTCGGCGACGACATGCTCTTTCTCCGTCCGAAGGCCGGCGCTGCAAATGTCCGAACATTTGTTCGCACGTGGATGTCCAGCTTGCAATGGCTTTTTGCAAAGCCGCCGGCTTATTGCGGGGACACCGCCCGGAAACTGTTAAGCCACTGATATGTTGGCCTTTAACGTATCAACTGCGCTCTCAAGGAGTGACGCCGCGGGTCTCGCTCGCTGCCGCCCCCACCCAGTTGCCCGCGTCTGCCATCGATAATGTCCGTACAATTTTGCTTGACCGGTCGGGGGATCGGTGGTGGGAAAGACCGACAGAAAGCGTGGCCACAGCAAGCACTGCAAGAGCGATGGCGTCAGAACGTCCAATGACCGGGAGCAGGGGCGGTGCGCTGGAGGGTATCCGGGTCATCGATCTGACCCAGATGCTGGCTGGCCCTTATTGCACGCAGATGCTGGCCGATCAGGGCGCGGAGGTCATCAAGATCGAGCCCCCGCAGGGCGATTCGTCCCGCAACCTCGGACCGTATCGGCCCGACGACCAGACCCGGCGCAACGGCGGCTATTTCGCCTCGGTCAACCGCAACAAGCAAAGCATCGTTATCGACCTGAAATCGGAAGAGGGGCGCGCGCTGCTGCGGCGGCTGGTGCGCACGGCCGATGTGGTGGTCGAGAATTACCGCGCCCGTGTCATGGATCGGCTCGGCCTGTCCTATGAATCGCTGCGCGAGGACAACCCGGGGCTGGTCTATGCGGCGATCCGCGGTTTCGGCGACCCGCGCACTGGCGAGAGCCCCTATGTGGACTGGCCGGCCTTCGATGTCGTGGCGCAGGCAATGGGCGGCATGATGGGGATCACCGGTCCTGACGCCAAAACGCCGATCAAGGTCGGTCCCGGCCTCGGCGACATCGTGCCGGGCGCTTTCGCTGCGACGGGTATCCTCGCCGCGCTGCTGCGCGCGAAGATGACCGGGCGCGGCCAGTTTGTCGATATCTGCATGGTGGATGTGGTGCTCGCGATCTGCGAACGCATCGTGCATCAGCACAGCTATGGCGGGGTGGTTCCGGGGCCGGAGGGCAACCAGCATCCGATCCTGACGCCGTTCGGTGTGTTCAAGGCATCGGACGGGTTCGTCAGCATCGGTGCGCCGACCGACGAATGGTGGCGAAAAATCCTGGATCTGATCGGGCGCGAGGATTTGCTTGCCGACGAGGCGCTGGCGACCAACGCGTTGCGCACAAAGAACCGCGAACGGGTTTTCGAGATCGTCGAATCGTTCACGCGCACGCGCACCAAGAAAGAGTTGCTGGAGATTTTCGGCGGCAAGATCCCCTTCGGTCCGGTCTATGACATGGCCGATATCGCCCAGGATCCGCATTTCGCTGCGCGAAACATGATCGTGCAGACCAGCGATCCAAGCACCGCGACCCCGGTGCAGCTTGCGGGCGTACCGATCAAGTTTACCGAGACGCCCGGCGCGATCTGGTCCGGGCCACCATTGCCCGGCCAGCATACAGACCAGATTCTCGCAGCGGCCGGTCTCTCCCCTTCGGAGATTGCCGACCTGCGTCAACGCAAGATCGTTCAGTAGGAAGTCAAAGACGATGCACAGCACACGACCTCGCCGCGCGCGCCGCGTTCAATTGTCGGTCCCCGGCTCCAGCGACAAGATGATGGCGAAGGCGGCGGCAAGCCGCGCCGATCACGTGTTTCTCGATCTCGAGGATGCGGTCGCGCCAAGCGCGAAGGAGGGCGCACGCCAGAATATCGTCAAGGCGCTGAAGGAACTGGACTGGACCGGCAAGACGCGTTGCGTGCGGATCAACGATCTCACCACCAAATACGCTTATCGCGACATCATCGAAGTGGTGGAGGGCGCGGGCACTCATCTCGACACCATCATGATGACCAAGGTGACCTCCGCATCCGACATCCAGTTTGCCGCGACGCTACTCAGCCAGATCGAGCGCACCATCGGCCTGGAGCGCGAGATCGGCATCGAGGTGCTGATCGAGGAAGTCGAGGGGGTGCAAAATGTCGAGGCTATCGCCAAGGCAAGCCACCGGGTCGAATCGCTGATCGTCGGCATGGGCGACCTGTCCGCTGCGATGGGAATTGACCTCGGCTTCGTCGGCAGCGCCGCCAATCCCTATCCGGGCGATATCTGGCATTATGCCCGCGCGCGGCTGTGCATGGCGGCACGAGCCGCGAAGATCGACGCAATCGACGGCCCATTCCCGAATTTCCGGGACGTCGAGGGCTATCGGCGTCAGGCGATCGAAGCTCTGGCGCTGGGTTTCGTTGGAAAATGGGCCATCCATCCCGCGCAGATCGAGCCGGCCCTTGAGGTCTTCTCGCCGAAGCCGGAAGAGGTTGCACAGGCGCGCAAGCTACGCGATGCCTTCCTTGAGGCGGAAGCCAAGGGGCTGGGCGCCGCGCAGATCGACGGCCAGATGGTGGATATCGCATCGCTGCGCATTCTGAAGAATACGCTGGACCGCGCCGAATTGTTTGGCATGTAGGACGACGCAGGAAACTGGAGCAGACCGATGCTGCAAGCCGTTAAGTCGCACGCCCAGGACGGCATTCCGAGCGC
>VFQN01002181.1_pt1 | contig 30977 bp, 25 predicted proteins | sample 3512371 | NCBI WGS metagenome assembly VFQN01 (sample SAMN10412370, study PRJNA504923) | tailings metagenome | isolation source: Replicate 2 from Balatoc abandoned mine | place: Philippines: Itogon, Benguet | collected 2017-08-28 | reverse complement strand
CGCGCAAAGTTGAGGAAACCGAGCTTGCGCGCGCCATCCCGCTTCACCTGCTCCCGCTGGTTCTCGTCAAGCCCTTCCCATTTGTTGACCGCCACCACCAGCGCGCGGCCGGCGTCGAGAATGAACCCGGCGATATGGGCGTCCTGCTCCGAAATCTCCTGCCGCGCATCGAGCACGAGGATCACGACATTTGCATCCGAGATCGACTGCAGCGTCTTGATCACCGAAAACTTCTCCGCCGCCTCATCGACACGGCCGCGCTTGCGCATGCCCGCAGTGTCGATCAGGGTGTAGCGCCTGCCGCCACGTTCGAAATCGATGTAAATCGAGTCCCGCGTGGTGCCGGGCTGGTCGAACACGACGACGCGATCCTCGCCGAGCAGCGCATTGACCAGCGTCGATTTGCCGACATTCGGCCGGCCGACAATCGCGATTTTCGGATGTTTTTCCGCACTGCCGGATTCGGGTTCTGGCTCCGGAAAATCCGCCAGCACGAGTTCCATCAGGTCGCTGACGTACTCGCCGTGCTCCGCCGATATGGCCAGCGGTTCGCCGAGGCCCAGCGCGTGGAAATCGGCGGTCACTGCCGCCCTTGCCATGCCTTCGGCCTTGTTCACCACCAGCCAGATCCTGCGACCGCTGCGCCGCAACTCGGCGCCGATCTCGCGGTCCTGTGCGGTGAGGCCGACGCGCGCATCCACCACGAACAAAACCACGTCCGCTTCGTCCACCGCCTGCCTGGCCTGGCGCACCATCTCATGGAAAATGCCGTCCTTGGCCACAGGCTCGAAGCCGCCGGTGTCGACCACGAGATAGGGCTTGCTTCCGACGCGCCCTTCACCGTAGTGGCGGTCACGCGTGATTCCCGGTGCATCGGCCACGATGGCATCGCGGCTGCGGGTCAGCCGGTTGAACAGCGTCGATTTGCCGACGTTGGGGCGGCCGACAATGACTACGGTGGGTTTCATGGCGATGCGGAGCTGCCGCGACCGTTCAGCCGCGGCATGCCTTCACTGGAGATTGATGGCGTAAACCCCGCCATTGCGGGTCTGCACCAGGAAGGTCGACAGGTCCAGGGCGACCGGCGGCACGCGGATGGCGCTGCCATCGGTGGCCACGCGCGCGACAAAGGCGCCATCCTCACGCGACATCACGTGCACATAGCCCTCGAAATCGCCGACGATCACATAACGTCCCAGGGCCAGCGGCGCAGTGGCCCAGCGCCCGCGCAGCTTGTCCTGCTTCCACAGGCTGGCGCCGCGGTTGCGGTCCAGCGCTTGGACGGCATCCTGGTCATCCGTGACATAGGCGTTGCGGGCATCCACCGCCATGCCGGCGACGCTCGAGGCGTCACGCGCCCACAGCGTTTCGCCGCGCAGCGCGTCGAAACAGGCCACCCGCCCCTGGTAGGCCACCGCGCAGATCTGGGTGCCTTCAATGACCGGCGGACTCGTCACATCCGTGACGCGATCCAGTTCGGTGGCGCCTTTGGGCAGCGCCACGACAGATTCCCAGCCGACATTGCCGGTGGCCAACGCGATCGCCACCAGCCGTCCCCCGGGAAATCCCGCAAACACGGCACCCCGGTGCACTACCACCCCGGCATGGCTGCGCACGGCCAGCGGCGGCAATGTCCGCTGGTAAACCCAGCGCTGCTTGCCGTCGGCTGCATTCAACCCGTAAATGCGGCCGTCACCGGTGCGGACCACTACGATGCCATCGGCACCGGCCGGCGGTGCCAGCACTTCACCGGAGAGTTGGGTTTTCCAGGCCGGTTTCCCCGAAGGCTCGAACGCCAGCACTTCCCCCTTCGCCGTGCCGGCCAGTATCAGCCCGGCTGCAAACCCGATGCCTCCGGACAGAGGAGCGCCTGCCTCAAAGCGCCCCTGACTGCCGCCGGCATTTGCGGTGAAAGCGGCGACCTGTCCGGATGCGCCTGCGGCATAAACCGTGTTGCCGTTCACCGCGGGAAAAAATGCGCCGCGCTCGGCGGAACCGACATTCCCCTGCCAGACGACGCGCGCCGTCGCGCCCGGCGTGAACGCCACGAGTGCCGCGGCCTTCTGTTTCGGCGTGTCGCCAAACCAGCGGTCGTAAACGCCCGATACCGTCTGGCACCCCGAAAGCAGGACAAGCGCGGCAGCGGCAAGCCAGCAGCGCATCATCCGGCACCGCCAACCGCGTCAAGCTTGAGCTGGATGATCTGGCGCATCGGACTGCCCGCATCGCTGCGATCCAGCGCCAGCTGGTAGGCCGCACGGGCTTCCTCGCGTTTGCCCTGGGTAAAAAGCAGATCGCCTTTCAGGTCCGCATAAAGGCCGGCAAAGCTGTCCGCATGTTTGGCCTCCAGCAGTTTCAGCGCTTCATCGACTTTTTTCTCGTCATGCAGGATGCGCGCCAGGCGCAGGCGGGCCACGTCGCGCGCCTCCTCCTCTTTCGCCTTGTCGATCACCCATTGCAGCCGCGTTTTCGCGGAAGCCAGATCGCCCGTATCGAAATCGCTTTTTGCCGCTGAGAGCGCGGCCAGCGTGGCGTACGGGGTCGAGCCGTAGCGGTCCGTGATTTCAGCCGCAATGTCACGGACCCGCTTGTGGTCGCTCGCGCGCTCCGCCGCCTGCTGCTGCGCGAACAGCGCCACCGCCGCCGCGGATTGGGAATTCTGATAGTAATGCCAGCCCCGGATGCCGCCGATTGCCAGCAGGCTGCCGGTGACCGTGACAATGACCAGACGGCCGTATTGCGACCACCAGGACTTGATTGCCGACAACTGTTCCTGCTCTTCCAGATCCAAAGCCATAGTTTTATCCCGATTTGATTAGTTCACATGCCGCCTGCGGCGAAACCCTGACCTGTGCCTGCTCCGGTCCTTTGCGCAGCGGTTTTACCGACACCAGGCGGGCCAGCGCTTCGTCATCTCCGATGATCACAGCGTAACGCGCGCTGCTGGCATCAGCCCTTTTCATCTGCGACTTGAAGCTGCCGCCGCCGCAATGCAGGACCGTCGCCAGCCCGGCATCACGCAGGATTTCCGCAACGGTTTCACCCCAAGCGAGCGCGGTATCACCCTGCCTCACCACATACACGTCCGGAACCGGCTCCGGCCTTTCCACTCCGCTCTCGGCCATCAGCGCCAGCAGGCGCTCGACACCCATAGCGAAACCACAGGCGGGCGCCGGCTTGCCGCCGATCTGGCCGATCAGTCCGTCATAACGGCCGCCGGCACACACCGTGCCCTGTGCGCCCAGGCGATCGGTGATCCACTCGAACACGGTGCCATTGTAATAGTCCAGCCCCCTGACCAGTCGCGGATTGATGCTGAAAGGAATGCCGGCCGCGCGCAGGGAATCCTGCAAGGTGGAAAATGCGGAAGCCGAAGCCTCATCAAGATCGTCCGCCAGTCGGGGAGCGCCGGCAATCAGTTCCTGCATTGCGGGATTCTTGCTGTCCAGCACGCGCAGCGGGTTGCTGTGCATGCGGCGCCGCGCGTCTTCGTCAAGCTCCCCTGCATGCCGCTCCAGATAGGATACGAGTTTCGAGCGGTATGCTGCGCGGGCCTCGGCAGACCCCAGGGAATTCAGTTCGAGGCGGATGCCTTCCAGTCCGAGGGCACGCCACAGCCGGGCGCACATCACGATGTGCTCGGCATCGATGTCGGGACCGGCAAAACCCAGCGCCTCGACACCGACCTGGTGAAACTGCCGGTAGCGCCCCTTCTGCGGGCGCTCATGACGGAACATCGGCCCCGAATACCACAGCCGCTGCGGGCCCGGATACAGCAGATTGTGTTCTATTGCGGCACGCACGCAGGACGCGGTGCCCTCCGGGCGCAGCGTCAGCTGCTCGCCGTTCAAGTCATCGGTGAAGGTGTACATCTCCTTCTCGACGATGTCCGTCACTTCGCCGATCGAACGCACGAACAGTTCGGTGCGCTCGAGTATCGGCATGCGGATGGCCTGGTAACCGTAGCTCCGCACCCAGTGCCTCACCGTGTCCTCGAAAAACGCCCAGCGATGCGCGTCCGCCGGCAGCACGTCGTTCATCCCGCGGACACCCTGCACTGTTTTGGCCATGTTCCGGTCGCTCCCCCGGTCAGCCCGCGCAGCCGGCGCCCGGCGCCGGAACAGAAGTTTCCGGGGCGGCGCTGTAATGGCTGCGCACATAGTCGTCGACGATGCGCTGGAACTCTTCAGCAATATTGCCGCCCTTCAGCGTCACCGTTTTCACACCGTCGACAAACACCGGCGCCACAGGCGTCTCGCCGGAGCCCGGGAGGCTGATGCCGATGTTGGCCTGTTTGCTTTCGCCCGGGCCGTTGACCACGCACCCCATCACCGCGACATGCATGTTTTCCACGCCGGGATAACGTCCCCGCCATTCCGGCATCTGCGCGCGCAGGTAGCCCTGGATGCGGTCCGCGAGCTCCTGGAACACGGTGCTGGTGGTCCGCCCGCAGCCGGGGCAGGCGATAACCAGCGGCGTGAACGAGCGCAGTCCCATGGTCTGGAGTATCTCCTGCGCGACAATCACCTCGCGAGTACGGTCACCGCCGGGTTCGGGTGTCAGCGACACGCGGATGGTATCGCCGATGCCTTCCTGCAGCAGCACGGACATCGCGGCAGTCGAGGCCACGATGCCCTTCGATCCCATACCCGCCTCGGTGAGCCCGAGATGCAGCGGATAATTGCAGCGTGAAGCAAGGTCGCGGTAAACCGCAATCAGGTCCTGCACGCCGCTGACCTTGCAGGACAGGATGATGCGGTCATGCGCCAACCCGAGCGATTCCGCCTGCCGGGCGCTCTCCAGCGCCGAGGTGACCAGCGCCTCGCGCATGACCACACCGGCATCCCGCGGCTGCGCAAGACGTCCGTTCTCGTCCATCAGCCTGGCCAGCAGTTCCTGGTCAAGGCTCCCCCAGTTGACGCCGATGCGTACCGGTTTGCCGTAACGGCAGGCAAATTCGATCATGGTTGCAAACTGCTCGTCGCGCTTCGCGCCCTTGCCGACGTTGCCCGGATTGATGCGCAGCTTCGCCAGCGCTTCCGCGCAGGCCGGATGCTGGCTGAGCAGGCGGTGGCCGTTGAAATGGAAATCCCCGACCAGCGGCACTGTCACGCCGCCGCGATCCAGCTTCTCGCGGATCACCGGTACCGCAGCCGCGGCTTCCGCATTGTTTACCGTGATCCGCACGACCTCCGATCCCGCCCTGGCAAGCGCGGCAACCTGTGCCACGGTGGCCGCGACGTCGGCGGTATCGGTATTGGTCATTGATTGGACAACGATCGGCGCGCCACCGCCGACCATTACACCGCCCACCGACACCCTGGTGCTGTCGCGCCGGGCCGACGGCCCGTGTTTCGGAAAACACTCCATCATTTATTCCAGTATGAAACGCGCGACTTCGACGCGTGTGTGCGGTGCAAGATCCACGGGTTTGCCGTTGTAGGTCAGGCGCACATCCCGGGCATTGCCGATGATCACGCTGAACGGCGGGCGCCCGGTCACCCGCTGTTCGCTGCCTGCGGGATTGAGTTGCGAGAACAGCACCCGCTCGCTGCGGTCGCGCACTTCGACCCAGGAAGCGGACGCAAACTCGAATCGCGCTTCCGCCATGCCGGCAGGCAGGTCCTGCGGCTTCTCCGCAGCCTCTGGGGAGCTCGACACGGGTTCCGCCTCAGCCGGAAGCGGGTTCGCGACGGCGACCGCAGAAACCGCGGGAGTTTCGTCGACGGCCGGCACCGGCTGAAGCACGGGTGCCGCCACAGGCTGGGGCGCGGATACGGTGACCGAGTGCGGCGAAGCGTAATACAGTTCGTATATCGCAACGGCACTGACCAGCACGGCGAGCGCTGCTGCATACGGCAGCCAGTTTGCCGATTTCCTGGCCGGGAAAGGGATTTCCCGGGATACCGGAATCGCCGCACTGGCCGGCATGGCCGCATGGGGCAGTTCCACGGAATCAGCCAGCTTCTCGGGGTCCAGCCCCAACAGGCGCGCGTAGTTACGTACGAAGCCGCGGACGAACACCGGCCCCGGCAACCGCTCATAGTCATCCGCCTCAAGCGCGGTGACCTGCGAGGCCGAGAGTCGCAACTGTGCCGCGACTTCCGCCACGGTCAGCCCTTTCGCGGCGCGCGCTTCGGACAGCATCCTGCCGGGACGCAGCTCAGGCGCTCCGGACGCAGCCTTATCTGCCGTTTCGGCTTCGTTCATTCAAACCGGCCAGCCTTCAGGGCTAGCGCCTCCCTGGAGTCCGGAAAGTTGTTGCGCAACTGCTGCGCATAACTCGCCTCGGCCAGTGTGTTGCCCAGCTTGCGCTCGACCCGCAGCGCCAGCCAAAGTACTTCCGCATTTGCGGCGGTTACCTGTGCCAGACGGCGCAGGTAACCCTGGGCCGCGGCAAAATTGTTTGACAGGAAAGACAACTCCGCCAGCTGGTACAGCGCCTGCGGCTGGTTCGGACGCACGCTGACCGCGCGCTGGAAAAAATCCTGTGCCGCGGCATTGTCACCGCGCCGGCGCGCGCAAACTCCGGCATTCACCAGTGATCGCTCCGGCGCCAGATAAAGCGGGTTCTGCACCGCGGCCAGAAGGTACTTGATACCCTCTTCCTCGCGCTTGTTCTGGCACAGATACATGCCGTAATTGTTGTTGGTGTCCGGATCCGCGGGGCTCAGGCGGAGGGCGCGGCCGAAGTGCTCTTCGGCGCGACGGTTGTCCTTCAGCGCCGCGTATACCAGACCCGCAATGTTGTGTGCCGTGTGATAACCGGGATCGGCCTGCAACGCCGTGGTGATCGACTCGAGCGCGACACCCAGATTGCCCATTTCGAAATAACCGCCGGCAAGTTCGGTGTGAATGCGGGCGCGATTCCGTGCGTTGCTTTCGTTCCCCGTGGTATCCGTGGTCGGCTGAAAGCCTTCATCAGGCATGTTTCCGCCCCCGGTTCCCGCGCACCCGCCCACCGCGACAAGCAGCATTGCCGCGGAAAACCAGACTGCCACGCCTGCTGAAAGTCCTCGCTGTCTCATGCGCGTTTTTCCTCCATGCGGCGCATCACACGCCTGGTTTTGTCCTGGACTCTGCCCGCCAGCTGCCCGCAGGCGGCGTCGATGCTGTCCCCGCGCGTCTTGCGGACCGTGGCCGTCAGGCCGGCCTGGAGCAACACGTCGCGAAACGCGGAAACCGTGCCGCCCGGAGAGCGCCCGTAACCCGAGTCCGGGAACGGATTGAACGGGATCAGGTTGATCTTGCAAGGCACCGGCTTCACGGTCCTGACCAGTTCGCGGGCCTGTTCCAGGCTGTCATTGACGCCCTCGAGCATCACGTATTCGAAGGTCACGAAATCGCGCGGCGCCTTTTCGATGTAGCGCACACAGGCTGCCAGCAATTCACGGATCGGGTACTTGCGGTTGATCGGCACCAGTTGATCGCGCAGCGCATCGTTGGGTGCATGCAGTGACACCGCCAGCGCCACCGGGCAGGCCTCCCGCAGCCTGTCGATTGCCGGCACCAGCCCGGAAGTCGACAGCGTCAGCCGGCGGCGCGAAATTCCGTAGGCGTGATCGTCGAGCATCAGCTGCATCGCCGCAACCACGTTGTCGAAATTGGCCAGCGGCTCCCCCATCCCCATCATGACCACGTTGGTGACCGGTCGTTCAATGCCGAGGCCGCTTGCAAGGCTGCGGCTGGCGTGCCACAGCTGGCCCACGATCTCCGCAACCGTCAGGTTGCGGTTGAAACCCTGCCTGCCGGTGGAACAGAACGAGCATTCGAGGGCGCACCCGGCCTGCGACGAAACGCACAGGGTGCCGCGGTAGCGGCGTCCGGTGGCCTCATCGCCGGCAGAATCGTCCTCAAGGTCGCCCTCGGGGATGTACACCGATTCGATCGCATTGCCCGTGCCGACATCAAACAGCCACTTGCGCGTGCCGTCCGGAGCCGTCGTGTCACGCAACACCTGCGGCGCCGCGACCACGGCGGAGGCCTCCATGCGCTCGCGGAAACCGCGTGACACATCGGTCATGGCCGCAAAGTCGCTGACGCCGGCCTGGTGCATCCAGCGCATCATCTGCCGGGCACGGAAGGGTTTCTCCCCCATCTCCGCGCACAGGGCCTCGAACTGGCTCCTGTTCAGCCCCAGCAGATTCAGCGACATGGCGCCCCCGTGCCTCGATACCCTCAGCGCGAGTGGATATCGAGCGCGGGGAAAAAGTAGGCGACTTCGATCGCCGCATTTTCGGCGGAATCCGAGCCGTGCACCGCGTTGGCATCGATGCTGTCGGCAAAATCGGCGCGGATCGTGCCTTTTTCGGCCTTCTTCGGATCGGTGGCACCCATCAGGTCGCGGTTTTTCTGGATGGCCGACTCGCCTTCCAGCACCTGGATCATCACCGGCCCCGACACCATGAAGTCAACCAGTTCGCCGAAAAACGGCCGCGCCTTGTGCACCGCGTAAAAACCTTCCGCCTGGGCGCGCGACAGGCGGGTCATGCGGGCCGCCACGATGCGCAGGCCTGCCTGTTCAAAACGCGCATAGATCTGGCCGATCACGTTCTTCGCGACCGCGTCGGGCTTGATGATGGAAAGCGTGCGTTCGACTGCCATGAAAATCCCCTGATTCCGGAGTTTGAAAAAACGGAGGATTTTAACACGGTAACATGTTGAATAACAGCGGATTCCGGCCTAAAACCGGTGCCGGAGCACAGCTCCGGCACCGCTGGAGGTCAGGCCGCGGCCTTGCGAAACCGCAGGCGCTGCCAGAGATAAATGGGCAACCCGATGCTCAGGCCGATGAAATCGCTTGCGCCGCCCGGATGCAGCAGGCTGAGGGCAGCCCCGAACAGCACAATGCGCAACGGCATCGTCAGGCGTCCGCCGAACCAGCCTTCCGTTGATCCGGCGAGAAACCACACCCCGATGGCCCCGGAAACAGTGGCTTGGAGTATTCCCAGCCAAGCCCCCTGCATGAGCAGTACGGGGGAAAAATAGAACATGAACGGCACGATGAAGGTGGCGAGGCCCATCTTGAGCGCCGTCCAGGATGTTTTCCATGGATCCGCCTGCGCCATCCCAGCCGCGGCAAACGAGGCCAGCGCGACCGGCGGCGTGATTGCCGAAACCACCGCAAAATAGAACACGAACATGTGTGCGACGAGCACTGGCACCCCGATCTTGGTCAACCCCGGCGCGATGACCGCGGCAGCAATTGCATAAGCGGCCGTGGTCGGCATGCCCATGCCGAGCACCAGAGCAACGATCGCGGCAAACAACATCGCAACCAGCTGGCTCGCGCCTGCGATACCCAGGATCAGTTCCGAGAACCGCCCGCCGATGCCGGTCAGGGCGATCACGCCCACGATGATTCCCGCGCAGGCGCAGACCGCAACCAGTTGCACAGTGTCGCGCGCCGCCAGGTTCAGCGCTTCCAGCGTCCTCCGCCAGCCGAAGAAAATTGCCGGGACGAGAATGACCAGGATGCTCAGGGACCATGTCACGGCAGTACCGAGGGACTCAAATACAGGCACCAGGTATTGCAGTGCGGCGTACAGTAAGGCACCGCCTGCCACAAGGGCGGCAATGCGCATCAGCAGGGCCGTAAACACCATGGTCACCGTGCGCGGGTCACTGCCCGCATCCGTGCCGATATCCCGGAACATCCGCGACAGCCAGCCTGCAATGAGCGCCGCCACAATGCCAAGGCCGCCGGCACGGAACGGCGAGAAGCCTTCCAGCAAGGCCCAGACAAAAATGATCAGCGGCGAGAACATGTAGAGTCGCGTCAACATCAGCTTCAGCGGCGGAAGTTCGCTCCGCGAAACACCTTTCAGCCCGAGGCGTATCGCGTGCAGGTCCACATGTATCCAGCAGGCGATGTAGAACAGCACTGCCGGAATGACCGCGGCCAGAGCGATCTGACCGTAAGGTATCCCCGTGATCTCCGCCATGAGGAATGCGCCCGCACCCAGTACCGGCGGCGTGATCTGCCCGCCCGTCGAGGACGTAGCCTCGATCGCTGCCGCAGTCGGACGGTCATAACCCACCTTGCGCATCATTGGAATGGTCACCATGCCGGATGCCACCACGTTTGCGACTGCCGAACCGGAGATCGAGCCGAACATGATGCCCGAGGCGACTGCGGCTTTCGCCGGACCGCCGCGCGCCCAACCGAACAAAGCATTGCAGAGGTCGTTGATGTAATCCCCAACCTTTGAGACCTGCAGAAAGGCGGCAAAGGTGACAAACAGGATGATGTACGACGATGAAACCTGGGTGGTAACCCCAAAGACACCGTACTCGCTGTAAATGTAGGTGAAGAACCGGTCAACAGCAAAACCCTTGTGCTCCAGAACACCGGGCATCCAGGGGCCGACAAAGCAGTAAATGATGAATATGCCGGCGATGATGGGCAGTGCCAGCCCCGAGGTGCGGCGGGTGAATTCGAGAATCAGCAGCGTACCGACGACGCCGACGACGACATCCCCGGTTGTGAACTGCGCGCCGGCGCGGAACAGCAGTCCGTCGAGCTCGATCGTGATGTAGACCGCGCAGGCAATGGAGGCCGCAACCAGCAGCCAGTCATACCAGGGCACGCCGTTTTTGGCTTGGCGCCGGAACGGCGCATAAAGAATCAGGCCGAGCGCCGCCCCCCAGCCCACGTGAATCGCGCGGAAAAGCAAGGGCTCGAGGGAATAGACATTGAGGACAAACAGGTGGAAAACCGTGAAACCCACGCAAAGGACGGCAAGCAAAACGGCTTCCCAGCGACGCAACAAGCGCTTGTTGCCGCTGAATTCCTCGTCCGCCATCGGCGGCTTGATGACATCGTCGGTCGCGTCAGCACTCATCAATCATTTCCCCCGCTGCAAAAAAAACCGCACTGAGCTTTCGCGCAGTGCGGTGTTTCGGGATTGCCGGTCAGCCTTTGTATTCCGGCGGAATCAGGTGCTTCGGCACATTGATGCCTTTTTCCCTGAAGTAGCGGATCGCGCCGGGATGGAAGGGCAGGAAGCCGTTGCGGTTCCAGTTCTCCGTCAGCGTTTCCTTGGCGGCGGCATGACCCTTCACCATCTGCGGATTGTTTTCCAGCACGGCCTTGACGACGGCGTAGACCAGATCTTCCGGGACATCCTTGTTGGCGATAGCGAAGTTGTAGAGGCCGACGGTCTTGTGGTCCTCGGTCTGCTGCTTGTAGGTGCCCTTCGGGATCAGCGAGTCCGAGAGCTCCGGCAGCGCAGCCTTGACGCGCTTCAGTTCGTCATCCGAGAACGTGAAGAAGCGGACCTTGTTGGTGGTCTCCAGTTCCGAATACGCCGCGATCGGCACACCGGCGCAGAACGGGAAAGCGTCGATCAGCCCGTCCTGGAGATTGGCCGCCATGTCGGAGGCCTGCCCGTTGCGGATCGTGGCGTCAATGCCCAGCGCCTTGAACATCAGCGGGAAGTAGGTGCCGCAGGTGCCTGCACGCGGGCCCACGCCTGCACGCTTGCCTGCAAGCTCCTTCACCGACTTGATGCCGGATTTTTCCAGCGCGACGAAATGGAACGGGGTGTCATACATCGGGAACATCGCGCGGATGTTGCTGAACTTTTTGCCCTTGGTCCAATCGCCCTTGCCCTCCCAGGCCTGCAGCGCGACCCCCATGGTCACCATGCCGAAGTCCACCTGCTTGGAATCGGTCAGGATGATGTTCTGGTTCGGTCCCTGTGTCTGCTGGGTGCTGATGTTGGTGCCGATTTTCTCGTTGACCAGGCTGGCCCACACCTGTCCGTAGACAAAATAGGTGCCGCCCACCGAGGCTGTGCCGAGGGTCAGGTTGGTCGGCCATTTCGGATTGGGTTTTGCCTGCGCCAGTGCGCCGGTGGCCACGGACATGCCGATGGTTGCGGCGAGCGCGAGCTTGACAAGTTGTGCAAGTTTCATTGCTTTTTTCCTCGCTTTGGGTCGTTAAGGGATACAGGATGCACTACTGCAGGTTGCTGCAGGTTGCGTAGCGTTATTTTCATCCTGTGGACCAGCGAAGGCAGATTAACAAAGCCCCCCCGATTTGGCAAACCGCCGCCGGCTCCGATTTGCCTGTGACTGATGAATATCCGCGGCCGTCAATCCGGCCGCCATGCCGGCCAGTATCCCGGACGCCCCGCCGCCGCCTGGAAACGAACGTCGACGCCGATCCCGCCAACGGCCGCCAGTTCGCCATCGAGATACAGAAACGGCAGGCGCTCCCGCATCCACGGCGGCAGCTCCGCTTCCTGCAGCAGATTGCGCAATGTCCTGCGCCGGCCGCCGGCAGTCAGCCGCAAAGTCTCCCCGCCTTTCCGCGCACGAACCTGAAGCCGGGCGCCGCGCAGCAGGCCGCCGTCCAGCCCTGCCCCTGCCCTGCGTTCCAGCCGCAGTTCCCCGCCCAGTGCGTCAAGGCGAAGCGGCCCGCGGCCATGCCAATCCAAGGCGTAATCCGGTCCGGGCGCGGGCAGCGGACGCACAACGTAAAGCGCCCCGCGGAATCGCCGCAATTCCGCGTCTCCGGTGCGGATGCACACTCGCGCATCGTCGCGCGCAGTCATCGCCTGCCGCAGCAGCTCGCCGAGGTGATCGGCATCCGGCATCAGCAGCCCCTGGTCGCGCAGGAAGTAGCGCAGAACATTGCGGCCGCGGTGCGGTGGCAGGGACTGCAGCAGCGTCAGCGGCAGCCTGCCCGGCATGGAGGCGCCGCCAAGGTCGGCCAGGGCCAGCGCATCCAGCAGGTCCGAGGTTTCCGCCTGCAGCCGCGCCGCCCGGGCCAGCGTGGCGCTGCTACCCGGCAACCTCGTTTCGAGCAGCGGCAGCACCTCGTGGCGCAGGAAGTTGCGCAGGTAGGCCCGGTCCTGGTTGCTGTCGTCCTCGATCCACTGCAGACGGTGTTTTTCCGCGTAGGCGGCAATCATGCTCCGCGGCACATCGAGCAAGGGACGCAGCACTGCAGGCATATCCCGCACCGCGCTCCTGAACTGGGGCATCGCCGCCAATCCGCGCGGACCGGCGCCCCGCAGCAATTGCAGCAGCACGGTCTCAGCTTGGTCATCGCGATTGTGTGCCAGCATCACGATTCCGGCGCCGCTCCCGGCAAAGGCCCGGTAACGCGCGGTCCGCGCCGCGGCCTCCGTGCTGTTGCCGCGCTTCACCACAACCTTCACCACCTTCAGCCTGATGCCGAACTCACGGCAGCGGCGGCGGCAGAAGGCGGCCCAGTCTGCCGCACGCTTGTTGATCTGGTGATTGACATGTATCGCCGAGATCCGGCCGCGCGGCATCCGCAGCCCGCGCGCGAGGACATGCAGCAGCACCATTGAATCGATGCCGCCGCTGAAACCGACCACCAGTTTTGAATTGCGCGGCACATGTGCAAGCAGGCTTGCGCGCACCTGCGCCGCGAGATCAGGCTTCACGCCGCGACAGCCCGCCTGAAGCGGATATCAGCGGCTTTCCGCTTCCTTGAACTGGCCATATCCCATCAGCCTTTCGAAACGTGTCTCGGTCAGTTTTTCGACCGGGGTATCACGCAGTTGCCGCCAGCTCTCTTGCAGTGCCTTCTTGAGGGACTGCATCATGGCCTGGGGATCGCGGTGGGCGCCGCCCAGCGGCTCGCTGACCACCTTGTCCACCAGCCCCAGCGCCTTGAGCCGGGTGGCGGTGATACCCAGCGTTTCGGCGGCATCAGCAGCACGTTCGGCGCTTTTCCAGAGGATCGATGCGCAGCCCTCCGGCGAAATCACCGAATATGTCGAATATTGCAGCATCAGCGTCACATCGCCCACCGCCACCGCCAGGGCGCCGCCGGAACCGCCCTCGCCGATCACCGTGCAGATCACCGGGGTTTTCAGCGCCGCCATCGCATACAGGTTGCGGCCAATGGCCTCCGACTGGCCGCGCTCCTCGGCGCCGACCCCGGGATAGGCGCCGGGCGTGTCGATGAACGTGAACACCGGAACACCGAATTTCTCGGCCAGCTTCATCAGGCGCAGTGCCTTGCGATACCCCTCCGGACGGGGCATGCCGAAGTTACGGAGGATCTTCTCCTTGGTGTCCCGCCCCTTCTGGTGTCCGATCACGACCACCGTCTGTCCGCCAAAACGCGCAAGACCTCCGACAATCGCCGGGTCGTCGGCATAGGCGCGGTCGCCGTGCATTTCCTCGAAATCGGTGAACAGTCCGTTGATGTAGTCCAGCGTGTAGGGACGCTGCGGATGGCGCGCGACCTGCGCGATCTGCCATGCCGTCAGCTTGGAATAGATGTCCCGGGTGAGCGTCTGGCTTTTTTTCTGCAGCCGCGCGATTTCTTCGGAGATGTCCAGCGCCGAATCGTCCTGCACGAAGCGCAGTTCTTCGATCTTGGTTTCCAGATCGGCGATCGGCTGCTCGAACTCGAGGAATGTCGTTTTCATGGGGCGGGATGATACAGGAGGCCGGCTGGACGTCACATCAGTGCAGCGCGGCGGAACACCATCAATACCATGCAACATCGCTGCCCCGGGGGTCGCTGGCCGCCTGCGCAGCGCCGTCCCCCCTGGGCTGGAAAACCGCCTGCAGGTTGCCCCAGCGGCGGTTGACCGTCTCCAGGCGGTGCCCCATGCCTTCCATCTCCGCCTTCCATCCGGCGGAAAACCCTTCCGGCTCGATTTCAATGCGATCCGGCCAGTACTGGTGGTGATAACGGGGCAAGCCGACCAGCCGCTGCAGATCCACCGCGGGGAGCCGCAGGTATTCCATCGCCACCAGCAGGACCTGGCTGATGATGCGTGATCCCCCGGGCGCACCGAGCACCAGCACGCCCTTGTCATCTTCGACGAATGCCGGCGTCATGCTCGACAGCGGGCGTTTACCCGGGGCCATCGCATTGGCTACACCGCCGCGGAGCCGGAAGCTGTTGGCCAAATCGGTACGCAGCGTGAAATCGTCCATCTCGTTGTTCAGCAGCACGCCGCTGCCGCGTCCCATCAATCCCGATCCGAACAGCAGATTGATGGTCAGGGTGGCCGCCACCCGGTTCCCGGCGGCATCGATGATCGAGAAATGGGTCGTGTTGCCGCTGCCGCCCGTCTCTCCGCCATCGGCGGGCGGCAGCACGGACGCGCGCCGCGTATCGATTGCGGCAGCCTGCACTTTTGTCCGGCCGTCATCGAGGATGCGGGCCAGCGGGATCGGCACATGATCGGGGTCGCCCAGCAGGCTGCGGTCACGAAAGGCGCGGCGCAGCGCCTCGACGACCAGATGCGCGGTTCGCGGATCATGCGCATCACCCACCGGAAAATGTCCGAGGATGCCGAAAACCTGGGCCAGCGCAACGCCGCCCGCCGACGGCAGCGCCGCCGCCGTGATCGTCGCGCCGCGGTAGGCAAAACGCAGGGGCTCGCGCTCGATCACCCGGTAGCTCTCCAGGTCGGACAGTTGCCACGCGCCACCGGCGGCATTCACCGCGTCAACCATGCCGCGGGCCACCGGCCCCCGGTAAAAGGCCGCCGCTGCGCCCTCGCGCGCGATGCGCTCGAGCGTTGCCGCAAGTTCAGGCTGCCGCAGCACAAAACCCGGCTCCGGCGCGCGTCCGCCGTCGAGAAACACCAGTGTTTCCAGGCTGGCCCGCAGCAGCGATTCGCGCATCTGCGCGATCCGCGCATACCGCCGGTCCACCGCGAAACCGTCGCGCGCCAGCAAGATCGCCGGTTCCAGCGTCTGCGCCAGTGGCAGTGTTGCGCAGTGCCGTGTCAGGTGATCCAGCGCTGCGGGTACTCCGGGAATCGCCACCGCAGTGCCGCCGCGCACCGTTGCGCCTTTCCTCGGCTGGCCCGCGGCATCGAAAAAATGCTCCCGCCGCAAGGCCCGCGGTGCGACCTCGCGCGCGTCGACCATCAGCTGCCGGCCGTCAGTCGCGCGATGCAGCAGGAAGAACCCGCCCCCGCCGAGGCCGGACGAGTAAGGCTCCACAACCGCAAGGACTGCCGCAACCGCGATGGCCGCGTCGCAGGCATTGCCGCCATTTTCAAGCATTCGGTATCCGGCCGCGGTGGCCTGCGGATGGGCAGACGCCACAGCAAATCGGGGGTTGCCGGCACTCGCACCGGCCGCCCCGCAAAACAGCGCAAAGGCCAGAACGTGCAAGGCGGAGGGCCTCATCATTGCCGTGGCGGTGCGGCAAGATGGGTGGCAAAAAACCTTTCCGCGCGAATCAGCGTGTCCTGCAAGGCCCTGCGGTTGGGCTCATGGCTTTGCTTGGTTTTCCCGGGATCGTCGTAGGAATGCTGGGCCCCGTCATACCAGACGAATTCCACACTCGCCCCCCTGCCTTGCAGGCGCCCGGAAAGATCCCGGCATGCCGAAGGCGACACTTCGTCGTCATTCTCGGCAACAGTCATCAGCAGCGGGGCATAAGTAACGTAGTCAGGTTCCGCCAGCTGCGCACGGCAGCCCGGATACTGGGATATCGCCGCGCGAAATCCGAACTCCGTTCCGGGCATCGCGAGCCCCGGAGGACGCGGACCAAGCGCGGCAAGAACCGTCATGCCGCCATTGGACCATCCCTGCATGCCTATGCGGTCAGGCAGCACGTCATGCCGGCTGCGCAGATATGCAAGTGCTCCGTAGGCATCCATCGGCCGCACCGACTGCTCGCTGACTTCAAGAGGACGCCGGTTATAGGAATGTTTGGCAAAACCGTCACCGAAGCCGCGGGGGCCAAAACTGTCGACGTGCACCGCGACGTAACCGCGTTCGGCCCAGAACTGCCCCCACATCCGATGGCGCATGGTGAGGGCCTCCGCATCATGCTGCCCTCGCTTCAAGGACGAATATGGCCCGGCCCTGCCATGCAACATCACCACTCCGGGATGAGGCCCCGGTGACGACGGCACGAACACGTAGCCGACCAGCATCGTCCGGCCGTCGGCGCTCATGAATCTTGCGGTTTCCGGCGTGACCGCCGTCGCAATCGATGCAAGCCACAAAAAGGGGAAAATCAGCCAGGGGATGCGGTTTTTCCTCATTTTTCAGCCTCCCGGCGACCTGCCGCATCACGGTGCATCAACGACGCTGCCGCCGCCAGCAGCGCGCCATCGAGCCAGAACACCGGCACCATGCCCAGCGCCGCGCTGAGCGTGCCGAATACGAAAGGCACCAGCACCTCGGTGCCCTTGTTGACCATCTGGCGCAGGCCCATTGCCTCGCCTGAGCGCCCGGCCGGCGCGCGGTTGTAGGCCAGCAGCATGGACAGCGGGCTGCCGCAGCCCAGCCCCATGCCCAGCACGAAGGAAATCACCAGCAGCGCGGCAAAACTCGTGACGAAGGGGAACACCAGGCAGACCCCGGTTGCCAGCATCAGCGACGCCGCGAGCACGCGCTCCTCGCTCGACCGCTTGACCAGATGCGGCATCACCGAACGCACGATCAGCAGTGCCAATCCGAATGCGCCGAGGATCAGGCCGATTTCGGATGCGCTGAGGCCGATGCGATGGCCATAGATCGGCAGCAGCAGGTTGTAGAGTTCCAGGCCGGTTTCGATGATGCCTGCGGTAATCAGCGCCCGCCGCAGGGGCCGGTTGCGCACCAGGTCGCCGATCCTGTGCTGCGCCTTGTCCGTCTTGCTGACCTGGACCGGCGCGGTCTTCGGCAGCCAGCCCGTCCACAGGCCGAGCAGCAGGATAGGCACCACCGGCATCGCCGCCATGACTGCAAACGTCGCTCGGTGCCCCACCGCGTCGATCAAGAAACCGGCCGAAGTCGGCCCCAGCAGCGCGGTCATGCCGATGCCGAGGCTGAACCAGCTGTAATTCTTGGTGCGGTCCAGCCCCTCGCCCAGCGTGCCGATCAGGTGCTGCACGGCCACCGTGTAGAAGATGTAGCAGCAGCCGATCAGTCCGGCCGCGACATAGAGCATCTCGACGCTCGGGAAAATGAACGGCAGCAGCAGTCCGCCGAACAGGCCGACGCTGCCGAACAGCATCGGCAGGCGGAAACCGGCGCGATCGGAAACCTTGCCCGCGTACACCGACAACAGCAGCGGAAACAGCGCATAGGTCGAGAACAGCATGCCGACGAAAAATTCGTTGGCTCCCAGATCGAGGGCCGTCAGCGACATCAGCACCTTGCTGCCCTTGTAGGCGGTGTGCGTCAGCACGCTGAGCAGAACGATGCGGAATATCGGCGCCAGGTTCATGTCAGGCCGGAACTTGCAGATGCGGGAGCCGCAGCGCGCGGCCGGAACTCGGGATCCGCATTACGGATGGGGAAGCGACTTGTCGGGAAGTGGCGGCACTCCCCGATTTTATCGCATCGACTCCCCTTCAAACCCGGTAAAGGGAGCGCCGGTCGCGACTGAATGCGATGCAGGGGCCGTCGCCATCGCCGCGGCTGAAACCGGCGCGTATCTCGCCACGAACCTCGAGCATGATTTCCCGCCGCACGACGTGGATCTCCTCCCCGCTGGACCGGGTCACGAAAGTGCCGTTGGTGCTGTGATCCACCAGATAGAACTGCGTGCGGTCCAGGCGTATCGACGCATGGCGCCGTGACGCCAGCGCATGCGCCACGACCAGCCCCGATTCCGGAGCGCGGCCGATTTCCAGGATGGGATGCCAGTGATCGACCCGGGCCTGCCGGCCATTGACCTCCAGCACCATGCTGCCGGCATCCTCCGGTATCGAGCGCCGGATATGCAGGTTGATGTGGGTGCGCAGCGCGAAATCGTCGCGCCAGCGGATCTCGCAGACTGCGGTCGGGGCCAGCGTCGTTTTCAGCACCGCGTCGAAAATCGGAAACACCGATTCGCGCAGCCCGTCGGTCAGTTCATCGGAGGTCGACTCGGCGATCAGGATCTGGCCCGGCGTGGCGGCATCCGCGAGATAGGCTGCCACATTGACCGTGTCGCCATAAACATCCTCGCCCCCGACCACCACCGGCCCCGTGTGCAGGCCGATGCGGATCTGCAGGTCCAGCCCCCCGGGACGCAGTTTCGCGACTTCTCGCTGCATCGCCATTGCCGCCTCCACCGCGCAATCGGCATCCGGAAACAGGCACATCACGGCATCCCCCAGCAGCTTGACCAGGCGGCCCCGGTGGCGCGGCAACAGGGCCCTCAAGGCATCAAGACAGGTGCTGACCACGCGCAATGCCTCGACATCGCCGAGGCGGCGGTACAGCGAGGTGCTCTCGACGATGTCGGCGAACAGCACCGCAAGGTGATCGGTTTTATCCGGCATGATGACAATGCGTTTGTCGGCGGTTTGCGGAGGATACCTCAAGGCGGAGCCGGAACCCGGGGTGCGTCGACAAAGGCACCATGAAGCGTCACAATCGGCGTCCACTCCCGACCAGGAGGTGCCATGAGCACCGCATCCGACACCAAAAACATGGCGCTGTTCTGCGATTTCGAGAACGTCGCACTGGGCGTCCGCGAAGCCCAATACTCCGATTTCGACATCCGCAAGGTCCTTGAAAAGCTGCTGCTCAAGGGAGACATCGTCGTCAAGAAGGCCTATTGCGACTGGGAACGCTACCGCGAATTCAAGAAACCCATGCACGAGGCGGCCTTCGAACTGATCGAAATCCCGCATGTCCGGATGTCGGGAAAAAATTCCGCCGACATCCGCATGGTCGTCGACGCCCTTGACCTCTGCTACACCAAATCCCATGTCGACACATTCGTCATCATCAGCGGCGACTCCGACTTCTCGCCACTGGTGTCGAAACTGCGGGAAAACAACAAGGTGGTCATCGGCGTCGGGGTGAAGAAATCCTCATCCGACCTGCTGATTGCAAATTGTGATGAATTCATTTTTTATGACGACCTTGCCAGGGACAAGGCCAAAAAGCAGCAGCGCAGCCGGAAAAAACCCGCCGCCGGCGCAAGCGCTGCGGCAAAAGCCGGAGCGGCCGCCGACAGTGCCGACAAGGACGGTGCGGACAAGGATGGCGGCGACAAGAAGTCGGAGGCGCTGGATCTCGTCATGGAAACCATCGAAGCCCTGTTCGCAGAGCGCGGCGCCGAGGAAAAAATCTGGGGCTCCATGGTCAAGCAGGCCCTCAAACGCCGCCAGCCCGGATTCAACGAGAGTTATTACGGTTTCCGTTCATTCGGCAAGCTGCTCGACGAAGCGCATGCGCGCAAGCTGCTGGTGCTCGAACCCGACGAAAAATCGGGTGGCGTGATCATCAAGAGCTACAACCCCGATTACTGAACGTCGGAGCCCCGGCGCGGTCGAAGGGTTTTGAACCGATCAGGATCATCACTTCATGAATCAACAACAGGGACCGCAGATCCGCTTCATCACGCGCCCCCAGGCCAGCCTGCTGGAGCGCATCGTGTTTTTTGCGCTGGGCCTGCTGGTGCTGGTCGCAGCCTTCTTTTTCATCGGCATCGCGCTGGTCGCGGGTGCAATCATTGCCGGAGTGTTCCTGATCCGCTGGTGGTGGCGGCAACGCAAGCTGAAGCGTGAAACCGGCGACACCTGGGTGGAGGGTGAATACACCGTCGTCGAATCGGCGATTGTAGATCAGCGCCCCAGGGATAAACAGTAAGTTATTGTTTTTAAACTATTTTTTTGAATTTACCCGGGCCACCTTGTCCTGGGTGCGGACATCGAAACGGCCGACGTTGACGATGATCCGCTCATGCATGCCTTCGCCGATGCGTTCCACTTCATCCTCGGCCCATACCCTGAAGACCAGCTTGCGCCCCTCGACCCTGCTCACTTCCGCATGCGCGTACACCCGCATGCCCACCGGGGTGGCCGCGGTGTGGCTGACATCGAGTCGCGTGCCGACGGTCTGGTGACCGGCGGGCAGCAAACCCTCGACGGCGTTCAGCGCCGCCTCCTCCAGCAGCATCACCAGCACCGGCGTCGCCAGCACCTTGATCTTGCCGCTGCCCACATGGGGCGCCGTGTCGCGTGTGCCGACCATGATTTCAGTGGAGCCCTGCAGGCCCGGTTTCATCGCATCAAGATCCATCGGGGTCTTTCCCATCGGGGTCTTTCATTGCCGTTGGCGACAGGCGGATGTTACATTGAATCGTCCTTCCTCGAAGCTGCCCAGGAGTCAGGCCCGCCATGCGTCTCGGCTATTTCACGATGCCGCTGCATCCCGCCCACCGCCCGCCCGCGGTCACGCTGCAGGAGGACCGCGAAGCCATCATCCTCGCCGACCGGCTGGGTTTTTACGACGCCTTCGTCGGTGAACACCTGACCGAACCGTCTGAAAACGTCAGCAACAGCTTCATTTTCCTCGCTACGCTGATCCACCAGACGCAAGCCATCAAACTCGCCACCGGCACATCCAACCTGTCGCATTCGCATCCGGTGCTGATCGCCGCGCATGCGGCTATGTTCGACCACCTGGCGCGCGGCCGCTTCATTTTCGGCGTCAGTCCCGGCGCCCTGCCCTCGGATGCCGAGGCCCTGGGCATGCTGTCCGAGGACCGCAACCGCCTGTTCGCCGAAGCGATCGACGTGATCCTGGCCATCTGGGAGCGTGACGCGCCCTACGACATCGACCTGCCCGGCAACCGCTTCAAGGTCAGCACGGCGAACACGCAAAATCCAGCCATCGGCCGCGGTGCAATGTACAAGCCCTACCAGAAGCCGCACCCGGAGATCGTCGGCACCGTGGTCGCCCCCGGTTCGAAGGGCGTCATCGCGATGGGCGAACGCGGTTTCCATCCGCTGTCGGCCAATTTCCTGCTGTCCCAGTACCTGGCCTCGCACTGGAGCAACTACGCCGAAGGCAGGCGCCGCGCCGGTCAGGTCGCCGATCCCGCCGACTGGCGCATCGCGCGCACGATCTTCGTCGCCGACGACGAGCGCACAGCGCGGCGCTACGCGCTGGAAGACAGCGCCAGCCCCTACCGATATTACTGGGACCTGCTGCTGCGCAAGATGCTGATCTCGAAACGCCACGCCATCTTCAAGACCCATCCGGAGCAGGACGACCGCGAACTGACCACCGACTACATGGTCGGCAGGCTGGTGATCTGCGGCACGCCGGACAGCGTTGCCGAACAGATCCTCGCGCTGCGCGAAGAAGCCGGTGATTTCGGCGAGATCGTTTATGCCGGCATGGACTGGGTCGATCCGGCGCTGGCAAAACGTTCGATGGAACTGATGGCGGAAAAAGTGATGCCGCAGGTCAATGCGGCGATCGGGAACACCGAACGGCAGCATGCTGCCTGAACGCGGCCGCCGCTGCCGGCCGCCGGTCAGCGCATGAAATCGCGGATGTAGCCCCGGTAATCCTCGTTCGCCACCAGAGCGTCCATTTCCTTCGCCGAAGCGACTTTGTCCTTCAGGTCCGCCGCCGCCCCGCCGGCGTGGAAATGCGCATAGACCTCACGCAGTGCCTTGACTGCGGCAGCTATGGGCTGGTGTCCCTGCAGCAGCACGCGGGCTCCGGCTTTTGCGAAATCGTCCCGCGAGGCCGAGGTTTTTCCGGGGCCGACGATCACCGGCAGTTTCGATGCCTCGTGCACTGCCTTGACTTGCTCCGCCGTTTCGACGCCGATCACAAAAATACAGTCCACGCCGCAGGCGGCGTAGGCCTTGACGCGTTCCACCGTTTTCTCCGTTCCTTCGACCTTCAGCGCCGCCGTACGCCCCGCGATCACCGTTGAGGGATCGCGCCGTGCCGCCACTGCCGCCTTCAGCTTGCCGACCATTTCCGGAATGGAGATCAGTTCGTCCTTGCCCTCCGGCTGCGCAAAGCGGATCGGCAGCGAAGTGTCCTCGATGCTCATCGCCGAGACGCCCGAATGCTCCAGCTCCTGCACCGTGCGCATCACGTTCAGCGCATTGCCGTAACCATGGTCGGCATCGACCAGCAGGCTGAGATCGCTGGCGCGCATGATCCGCCGCACCTGGTCGGCAAAGTCGGTCAGCGTCAGCAGGATCAGATCGGGCGCGGCCAGCGTGGTGTTGGAGGACACTGATCCGGCGAGTATCCCCAGCCGGTAACCCACGCTCTCCGCGACCCGTGCGGACAGTGCGTCATAGACACTGGCCGGAGACAGGCACTGGCTGCCGTTGAGAATGGCGCGAAAACGCCGGCGTTGTTCGGTATGGCGCAGGTGGCTCAAGTGGTTTCTCCCGGGTTGTTCGGTCGCGCAAAACAGAGGCCGCCACGTTAGCAGCAAGCAGGGCCCGCGTAAAATACCGCCTGCAAAAGGAAGGGCCCGCGATGCGGAACATCGCGGGCCCGGTGCAACTGGCGCGGCCGGAGGGATTCGAACCCCCTACCCCTTGGTTCGTAGCTACTGCTTTATTTGCAGACAATTGTTTTTAATAGTTGGCGGATTCAAATTTGAAGTGCAATTTTGATTAACGGGTGGGTGGGCCAGAATGCGTGAGCATTTTGCCCCATCAACCGCCAAGTCGAAGTTGCTCAATGAACTACACACACCTGACCCAGAACGAACGATACCAAATTTACATTCTCAGCAGAGCCGGCCACAAACAGAACGAGATCGCCCAATTGCTCCACCGCCACCCGTCCACCATCAGCCGTGAATTGGCCCGCAACCGGGGACTGCGGGGCTATCGCCCCCGGCAGGCCCAGCAGCTATCGGACGCGCGTTCCGGCAACAGCCGCAATGCCCCGCGCATCGCCCCGGCAGTCTGGGCGGCGGCAAAGGCCGAACTGCTCCTGCAACACAGCCCCGAGCAGATCGCCGCCCGTTTGCCGGTGAGCCACGAAACACTCTACCAGCGCATTTATGCCGATAAGCGCGAGGGTGGTGATTTATGGCGCAACCTGCGCTGTCAGAAACAGCGGCGCAAACGCTATGCCTCGGGGCGGAACCGGCGAGGCCAGATTCCAGACCGCCGGCCGATTGCACAGCGTGCCGCCAGTGTCGAGGCGCGTGGCCGCATCGGTCACTGGGAGGGCGACACACTGATCGGCCGCGGCCACAAACAAGCCATCGTCAGCCTGGTCGAACGCAAGTCCGGCTTCTGTCTGTTGGCCCATGTCTCCCGCAAGACCAGCGAGTCGGTCCGAGATGCCATTGTGCAATCGCTCGGGCCGTTCAAGGTTCGCGTCTCCACGCTGACCTTCGATAATGGCCTGGAGTTTGCCCGGCACACTGAAATCGACCAGGCTCTCGAATCCACATCCTACTTTGCTGATCCTTACGCCTCTTGGCAGCGGGGCACCAACGAGAACACCAACGGCTTGGTGCGGCAGTATCTGCCCAAGTCCCGTGCCTTTAATACCGTAACCAATGAGGAACTGGCGATGATCATGAATCGTTTGAACCACCGCCCCAGGAAGCGACTGAACTGGAAGACGCCTCATCAGGTATTTATGCAATCATTCAACCGCGTTGCACTTCGTGGTTGAATCCGCCGTTTATTTTACCGCCGACTGTTGCCAATTATACTCCACTGCGCTGTATAGCGCATAACAGCACCGTTGCAAAAGCGTTGCAGGCTTTATTGCATAAAAATGCAGATTTTGAATTTAATGTCTTTAACAAAGTTTGAATCGCCCTCGGTTTTCTAGACTCTGGCGAGTCTCTCGAAATACTACTTTTCGTAGTTTTCCAGCAATAGCCCCTTAATGTAAACGCGCTCTTCATCAGGATAACGTCACTTGTATCCGTAAGTCGACCACATTATTATTACCATATGCTTTTCTCCCGCAACCTCCGCAAATGGCTCACCGCCTGCACCCTCGGCTTCATGCTACTGGCACAGCAGACCGTGGCGGCCTACGCCTGCCCGGCAAACCTGCAGGACATGGCCCAGGTTGCGGCGGCGATGCCGGATTGCGAAGATAGCGCCACTATTTCTGCGCTGTGTCTGAAACATTGCGAATCAGGCAGCGAGGCCGCCGGGCAGCCCGATATTGCATGGTCGGCCATTGCCGCGCCTGTACTGAATTACTTTGTTGTTCAAACCGTGATTGCGCCCCCCGCAATCAATGTCAAGCAGCACCATCTCGCTTACGCTCCATCCCCGCCGCTGATTGTGCGGCTGCAGCGCTTCCTGATCTGATTCTCCGCGCAGTGTATTGACGGTGGCCGCCTTGCGGCCGCCGGACATTGTCACGCGGAGGATTTATGCGTAATCGTTTTTCTGTATCAGCAGCGGTATTGTTCATACTCGTTGCATCCAGCTTGCCATTATCGGCGCAAGCCGCGGCGCCCCTCAGCCTCACCGAAGCGCTGGCCATCGCGGACCGGGACTCTTCCCTGCTCGCGGCACAGCGTTCAGCAATTTCTGCCGCCGGGGAGATGTCAGCGTCGGCGCGCGAACTGCCCGATCCCAAACTGAAATTCGGCATCGACAACCTGCCGGCGGACGGCCCCGACCGCTACAGCCTGACCCGCGACTTCATGACCATGCGCAAAATCGGCGTGGCGCAGGAATTCGTCCGCGATGAGAAGCGCGAAATCAGGGGCAAGCGTGCGGAGAATGAACTGCAGCGGGAGCAGGCCATGCTCGGCGACGCGCGGGCCGCTCTGCGGCGTGACGTCGCACAGGCGTGGATCGAACGCTATTTTGCCGAACGCATGGCAAAAATCGTTGACGAGCAATACGCGGAAACGGATCTGCAGCGGGAATCCCTGCAGGCAGGGCTGCGCGCAGGCAAGACGCAAGCCGCGGACCTGCTCGCAGTGCAGGTCAATCTGCAGTCGCTGCTCGACCGCCGCGCCGAATACCGGCGACAGGCGGCGCGCGCCACCGCCCTGTTGTCGCGCTGGCTGGGCGCGGAAAGCGCACGACCGCTGGCCGCGCTGCCGGATCGCCTGCTCCCGGCGCAGCACCGCGATGTCGCAACACATGCGGAAAACCATCCGCATTTGCAAACACTGGAACGGCAGATTGATGTCGCACGCAACGATGCCGCACTGGCCCGGGCCGCGAACAAGCCGGACTGGGGCCTCGAAGTGGCTTATGCCCAGCGCGGACCGCAGTACTCCAACATGCTGTCGGTGCAGGTCTCGATCGACCTGCCGCTGTTCCAGACAAACCGGCAGGACCGCAGCGTCGCCGCAAAAATGGCGCAGGTGGAACAGGCGCGCGCCATGAAGGAAGACGCGCTGCGCCAGCATCTGGCGGAAGCGCAGGCAAGCTGGGCGGACTGGGAGGCGGCCACCGCGCGCCTGCAACGTTTTGATGACACCCTGCTGCCCCTCTCCCGCGAGCGCGCGCAACTGGCGCTCGCCGCCTACCGCGGCGGACAGGGGCCGCTCGCCGGCGCACTTGAAGCGCGCCGCGTCGAAATCGAACTTCGTTTGCAGCAGTTGCAGCTCGCCGCCGAACAAGGCCGCGCTTACGCCCAATTGCTCTACTTCCTGCCGCAGGAGAATCAATAATGAAACGCAATACGACCCTGTTGATCGTGGGCGGACTCGCACTTGCCACTGCCGGCATCGGCGGCGGCTACTGGTACGCCATGCAGCGCATGGGCAACATGACTGCGCCGCAACCAGCCGCTGTCACAGACTCCGCAAGCAGCGCACCGGCGGACGGCGGAAAAGCCGCGGCAGGCGAACGCACACCGCTGTACTGGCATGACCCGATGATCCCGGGTCCCAAATTCGACAAACCGGGCAAGTCACCCTTCATGGACATGCAGCTGGTGCCGGTGTATGCCGATGCCAGCGCCGACCAGGGCAGCGTCAGCATCAGCCCGCGCACGGTGCAGAACCTCGGCATCCGCACCGTCGAAGTGACGACGGGGCGCATGAACACCGGCCTGACAACGGTCGGCGCGGTCAGCATCGATGAGCGCACGATGGTGACGGTGCAATCCCGCGTCAGCGGTTATATCGAAAAACTCCATGTGCGCGCGCAATACGATCCCGTAACCCGCGGTCAGCCACTGGCGGAAATCTACGCACCGGAATGGCTGGCGGCGCAGGAGGAATATCTCGCGCTCAAACGCAGTGCGCAAACCGGCGTCAGCGATCTGGCACAGGCGGCGCGCCAGCGGCTGCTGTTGCTCGGCATCGCGGAACAGCAGATCAGGAACATTGAGCAAAGCGGCAAAGCCGATGCACGCATCACGCTGTCCGCGCCCGTCGGCGGGCTGGTCTGGGAACTCGGCGCCCGCGACGGCATGGCGGTCAGCCCGGGGCTCACGCTGTTCCGGCTGGTCAGTCTCGATTCGGTGTGGATCAACGCCGAAATCCCGGAAACCGATGCTGCGCTGGTCAAAGCCGGTACAGCGGTCATTGCACGCGCCGCGACGTTCCCGGAACAAACCTTCAACGGCAAAGTCGCGGCATTGCTGCCCGACGTCAATGCCACCACACGTACCCTCAAGGCGCGCATCGTAATCGCCAACCCCGGCGGTCGTTTGAAACCTGGCATGTTCGCCACGTTGAGTTTCGCCAGCACCGACAAACCCGCGCTGATGGTGCCGTCGGAAGCGGTGATTCACACCGGCACGCGTGCCGTCGCCATCGTCGCCGAGGGCGACGGCAAATTCCGTCCGGTCGATATCGAAACCGGACGCGACAGCGGCGGCATGACGGAAATCCGCAAAGGCCTGAAGACGGGGCAGCGGGTCGTCGCCTCCGGCCAATTCCTGATCGATTCCGAAGCCAGCCTGAAAAGCACGCTGACCCGGTTGGAGAAAGTCGAGGGCAGCCCCGTCAATAATCCGTCCGGCGGCGGCCACGTTGGCAATGCCAGAATCAATGCCGTGGACAGCAGCGCCGGAAAAATCGACATCAGCCATGGCCCCATCCCTTCCATGCAATGGCCGGCGATGACCATGGGCTTCCGCGTCGAAGACAAAACACTGCTGCAGGGCCTGAAAGCCGGGGACAGGATCAATTTCGAACTGCGCGGTGAACCGGACAAGGACGGCAATTACACCATCACCCGCATCCAGCCTGATTTCAGCGGGGATAAAAAATGATCGCGCGCCTGATCCGCTGGTCCATTGCCAATCGTTTCCTGGTGCTGCTGGCGACGTTCATGCTCGCCGCATGGGGCGTATGGTCGATGCTGAAGACACCGCTGGATGCGATCCCCGATCTGTCCGATGTGCAGGTCATCATCCGCACCACCTATCCCGGACAGGCGCCGCAGATCGTCGAGGATCAGGTCACTTATCCGCTGACCACCACCATGCTCTCGGTGCCCGGCGCAAAAACGGTGCGCGGCTACTCCTTCTTCGGCGATTCCTTTGTTTATGTGTTGTTTGAAGACGGCACCGATCTCTACTGGGCGCGCTCACGCGTACTCGAATACCTCAACCAGGTGCAGGGCAGGTTGCCGGCGCAGGCCAAACCTGCCCTGGGCCCGGACGCCACGGGCGTGGGCTGGATTTACGAATACGCCGTGGTCGACCGCAGCGGACGCAATGACATCGCGCAGTTGCGCGCACTGCAGGACTGGTTCCTCAAATACGAACTGAAGTCGGTGCCCAACGTCGCCGAAGTGGCCTCCGTGGGCGGCATGGTGCGCCAGTACCAGATCGTTCCCGACCCCGACCGCCTGCGCGCCTACAACATTCCGCTGTCGCGGGTGATTGCCGCGGTACGTGAGGCTAACCGTGAGGCCGGCGGCGCGGTGCTCGAACTCGGCGAAGCCGAATACATGGTGCGTGTGCGCGGTTATCTGAAAACGCTGGATGATTTTCGCGCGATACCGGTGTCAACCGGCGATGGCGGCACCCCCGTGCTGCTGAAGGACGTGGCACGCATCCAGGTCGGCCCCGAACTGCGCCGTGGCATTGCAGAACTCGACGGCGAAGGTGAAACCGTCGGCGGCATTATCATCATGCGCCAGGGCAAAAACGCACTGGAAACGATCGCCGCGGTAAAAGCCAAAATCGAAGCGCTGAAACCCGGGCTGCCGCCGGGCGTCGAAATCGTGCCCACCTATGATCGTTCGGGCCTGATCGAGCGTGCGATTACCCATCTGCGCGACAAACTGATCGAAGAATTCATCGTGGTGGCGCTGGTGTGTTTTGCCTTCCTGTTCCACCTGCGCTCCAGCCTCGTTGCCATCATCACGCTGCCGCTGGGCATCCTGATCGCCTTCATCGTGATGCGTTACCAGGGCGTCAACGCCAACATCATGTCGCTTGGCGGCATTGCAATCGCCATCGGTGCGATGGTGGATGCCGCGGTGGTGATGATCGAAAACGCGCACAAGCATCTGGAGACCTGGCGGCATGCGCATCCCGACGCAACACTGCAGGAGCACGAACGCTGGCGGCTGATCGGTGACGCGGCGGCGGAAGTCGGTCCGGCGCTGTTCTTTTGTCTGCTGATCATCACGCTATCGTTCATTCCGGTATTTGCACTCGAAGCGCAGGAAGGCCGCCTGTTTTCACCGCTCGCCTTCACCAAGACCTATGCCATGGCAGCGGCGGCCGGCTTGTCGGTGACGCTGGTACCAGTGCTCATGGGCTACTGGATCCGCGGCCGGATACCTGATGAAAATAACAATATAATCAATAGGTTACTGATATCCCTCTATCGGCCGCTGCTGGCTGCGGTGTTGCGCTATCCGCGCGGCACACTGGCGATCGCTGCAGTGCTGCTGGTGATCAGCGTCTTCCCGGCCACGCGCCTGGGCGGCGAATTCATGCCGCCGCTCGATGAAGGCGATGTGTTGTACATGCCCAGCGCCCTGCCCGGCCTGTCCGCGGGCAAGGCCGCGGACATCCTGCAACTGACCGACCGCCTGATCAAGAGCGTGCCGGAAGTCGCGCGCGTGTTCGGCAAAATCGGCCGCGCCGAAACCGCCACCGATCCGGCACCGCTGGAAATGGTCGAAACCACGATCCAGTTCAAACCGAAAAGCGAATGGCGTCCGGGCATGACCCGGGACCAACTGATCGAGGAACTCGACCGCGCAGTGCAGGTCCCGGGCCTGACCAACATCTGGGTGCCGCCGATCCGCAACCGCATCGACATGCTCGCCACCGGCATCAAGAGCCCGCTGGGCATCAAGGTCTCCGGCCCTGATCTTGCGCAGATCGAACGCGTCACGCAGGACATCGAGCGCGTCGTGAAAGTTGTGCCCGGCGTCACCTCGGCGCTGGCGGAACGGCTGACCGGCGGGCGCTACATCGATGTCACCATCGACCGCCTGACCGCGGCGCGTTACGGCATGAACATTGCCGACGTGCAGGACATTGTGTCGGCCGCGGTCGGCGGTGAAAACATCGCCGAAACCGTCGAAGGCCTGCAGCGTTTCCCGATCAGCGTGCGTTATGCGCGCGAACTGCGCGATTCCGTCGAAAAACTGCGCGACCTGCCCATTGTCACCGAACGCGGTGCCCAGATCACATTGGGCACGCTAGCCAAAATCGCCATCGTTGACGGTCCGCCGATGCTGAGAAGTGAAAACGCGCGGCTCTCGGGCTGGGTGTATGTCGATCTGCGCGGTCGCGACCTGCAATCGGTGGTCAACGATGCGCAGCGCGCGGTGCGCGAACAGGTCAAGCTGCCCGCCGGTTATTCGGTGGCATGGTCCGGCCAGTTTGAATATCTGGAACGCGCCAAAAAACGCCTCGCGCTGGTGATCCCCTTCACGCTGGTGATCATTTTTGTGCTGCTCTACCTGACGTTCCGCCGTATCGGTGAAGCGCTGCTGATCATGGCAACGGTGCCGTTCGCGCTCTGCGGCGGGCTGTGGCTGATGTGGCTGCTGGGGTACAACATGTCGGTGGCGTCCGCCATCGGCTTCATCGCGCTGGCCGGCGTGGCAGCCGAATTCGGCGTGATCATGCTGCTCTACCTGCGGCAGGCGCTGGACAAACGCATTGCCGCCGGTGAAGTCTTCAGCATCGGCATGGTCACGGCAGCCATCACCGAAGGCGCGGTGCTGCGCGTGCGCCCGAAAGCGATGACCGTTGCGGTGATCGTCGCCGGCCTGCTGCCGATCATGTGGTCCAGCGGCACCGGATCAGAGGTCATGCAGCGTATTGCCGCACCGATGATCGGCGGCATGATCACCGCGCCGCTGCTGTCGATGCTGGTGATTCCGGCGGCGTGG
>VFQN01002180.1_pt1 | contig 30992 bp, 35 predicted proteins | sample 3512371 | NCBI WGS metagenome assembly VFQN01 (sample SAMN10412370, study PRJNA504923) | tailings metagenome | isolation source: Replicate 2 from Balatoc abandoned mine | place: Philippines: Itogon, Benguet | collected 2017-08-28 | reverse complement strand
GGATGGCTTCGCGCTGCTGGGCACGGGCCAGCGCCTCCTGCTGCTGGCGCGCCTCGATCTCGGCGCGCTCGTCGGCCGTGGGCACCGGCGGGCGCACTTCGCGCACCGAACCGTCGGCGTTGTGCACGCGCTGCTCGCGCGAGATGCACTCCGGGATCGGGCGGTCGGACGTCACCCGCTTGCCGTTGACCTCGCAGCTGTAGATTGACGTCGACTTCGGCTGCGGCTGCGACTTCGGCTGGGCGTGGCCTGCCAGCGGCGCAAGCGCCAGCGCTGCCAGCAGGCAACTGGCGGTCGTCAAGCGAGGCCGGGCCGAAGAAGGATGCACGTCAGATTCCGTAGCGTTCGCGATAGGCAGCCACGGCTGCGAAATGCGAGCCGAGACCAGGGTCGGCCGTCGTTTTCAAGTATTGCAGCAAGTCGGAAAGCGTCGCAATCGCCGCCACCTTCAAGCCCAGCTGTTGCTGGACATACTGCACAGCCGACCACGGCATGTCGACGCCGTTCTCGGCCGCCTTCTCCTGGCGGTCGAGCGCGATGGCGACGCCGCATGGCGTCGCGCCCGCCGACTGGATCATCGAGATGGATTCGCGCACCGAGGTTCCTGCCGAGATCACGTCATCGATGATGAGAACGCGCCCGACCACCGTCGCGCCGACCAGCGTGCCGCCCTCGCCGTGATCTTTCGCCTCCTTGCGGTTGTAGGCGAAGGGCACGTTGCGGCCCAGCCGCGCCAGCTCGATCGCCACCGCCGCGGCCAGCGTGATGCCCTTGTAGGCCGGCCCGAACAGCATGTCGAACTCGATGCCCGACGCGATCAGTCGCCGTGCATAGAATTCGGCGAGTCGGCCGAGCTTGGTGCCGTCGTCGAACAGGCCGGCGTTGAAGAAGTAGGGCGACAGCCGGCCCGCCTTGGTCTTGAACTCGCCGAAGCGCAGCACGCCGGCGTCGACCGCAAACCTCACGAAGTCCTGGGCCAGGGGATCGGTGGCGGGGCTCGTCGTCATCGGAGGCTCTCTCGTGTTCCGTCTCGTCACGCTCAATCTGAACGGCATCCGCTCGGCAGCGACGAAGGGTTTCGAGGCCTGGGCCGAAGGGGTGGCGGCCGATTGTATGGGGGTGCAGGAGATCAAGGCCCAGGCCGCCGATGTGAACGGTCGCTTCGACGTCGTGGCCGGCCTGACGGGGCATTTCCACTTCGCCGACAAGAAGGGCTACTCCGGCGTCGGTCTCTTCACGCGCAAGAAACCCAGCGCCGTGATCACCGGCATCGGCAACGCCGAGTTCGACGCCGAGGGCCGCTACGTCGAGGCGCGCTTCGACAACGCCCGGCGCAAGCTGTCCATCATCAGCTGCTACTTCCCCAGCGGCTCCAGCGGTGAAGAGCGCCAGCAGGCCAAGTTCCGCTTCCTCGCGCTGATGGCGCCGCATCTCGTGAAGCTCAAGGCCGAGCGCGAGTTCATCCTGGTCGGCGACGTGAACATCGCCCACAAGGAGATCGACCTCAAGAACTGGAAGAGCAACCAGAAGAACAGCGGCTTTCTGCCGGAAGAGCGCGCCTGGATGACCGAACTGCTCGACACCATCGGCCTGGTCGACGTGTTCCGCACGCTCAACCCGCACCCCGAGCAGTACACATGGTGGAGCAACCGCGGCCAGGCCTGGGCGAAGAACGTGGGCTGGCGGCTCGACTACCACCTGGCGACACCGAAGGTCGCGGCCACCGCGAAGCACGAGCACATCTACCTGGAGCAGCGCTTCTCCGACCACGCGCCGCTGGTGATCGACTACGACTTCACCCTTTGATCGCACTATTTGAGTGCCATCAATGCACCTTTGTTGACCAGTAAGCACTGAACAAGGTCGTCGCTGCAATAATTTGGGGCAGTCTCCAGCCCCCAGCGACCCATGAAGCACGCCTCGAGTCACGATTTCCTGGCCCACGTGGCCCAGAACAACCCCGGCCAGCCGGAGTACCTGCAGGCCGTGACCGAGGTGGTGGAGAGCCTGTGGCCCTACATCAGCGCCCACCCGAGGTACGCCGAGCATGGCCTGCTCGAGCGGCTGGTCGAGCCGGAGCGCGTGATCATGTTTCGCGTCTCCTGGGTCGACGACCACGGTGAGGTGCGCGTCAACCGCGGCTACCGCATCCAGCACAGCCTGGCCATCGGGCCCTACAAGGGCGGGCTGCGATTCCATCCGTCGGTCAACCTGTCGATCCTGAAGTTCCTCGCCTTCGAGCAGACTTTCAAGAACGCGCTGACCACGCTGCCGATGGGCGGCGGCAAGGGCGGCTCCGACTTCGACCCCAAGGGCAGGAGTGCCGGCGAGGTGATGCGCTTCTGCCAGGCCTTCGTGACGGAGCTGTTCCGCCATGTCGGCGCCGACACCGACGTGCCGGCCGGTGACATCGGCGTGGGCGGCCGCGAGGTCGGCTTCATGGCCGGCATGATGAAGAAGCTCAGCAACCGCGCCGACTGCGTGTTCACCGGCAAGGGCCTGTCGTTCGGCGGCTCGCTGATTCGCCCGGAGGCCACCGGCTACGGCACGGTCTACTTCGCCGAGGAGATGCTCAGGCAGAAGGGCCTGTCCTTCGAGGGCCTGCGCGTCAGTGTCTCGGGCTCGGGCAACGTGGCGCAGTACGCCGTCGAGAAGGCAATGGCGCTGGGCGCCAAGGTGGTCACCGTGTCCGATTCGAGCGGCACCGTGGTCGACCCCGACGGCTTCTCGCCGGCCAAGCTGGCCGAGCTGATGGAGGTGAAGAACCACCTCTACGGCCGCGTCAGCGACTATGCAAAGCGTGTCAAGGGCACGGAGTTCATCGCCGGCGTGCGGCCGTGGATGGTGCCGGTCGACGTGGCCCTGCCCTGCGCGACGCAGAACGAGCTCGACGAGCACGACGCCCGCACGCTGATCGGCAACGGCGTGAAGTGCGTCGCCGAGGGCGCCAACATGCCCTCGACGCTGAGCGCGGTGAAGGTGTTCGAGGCCAGCGACGTGCTCTATGCGCCGGGCAAGGCCAGCAACGCCGGCGGCGTGGCCACCTCGGGCCTGGAGATGAGCCAGAACGCGATGCGCCTGTCCTGGGGCCGCGACGAGGTGGACGCTCGCCTGCACGACATCATGCGCAACATCCACGCCGCCTGCCTGCGCCACGGCAAGCGCGGCGACGGCCGCATCAGCTACGTGGACGGCGCCAACGTGGCCGGCTTCGTCAAGGTGGCCGACGCCATGCTGGCGCAGGGCGTGGTCTGAACGTCAGACGGCGCCGAGCACGCGCAGCAGCCAGGCGTTGAGGTGGCCGATCTCCTCGGGGCACACCGAGTGCTCCATCGGGTACTCGTGCCACTCGACGGTGTGGCCCAGCGCCACCAGCGCGTCGCGCGAGTCGCGGCCGCGCTGCGGCACGACGACCGTGTCCTCGCTGCCGTGGGCGAGGAAGATCGGGACCTCGCGGCTGGCCTCGCTGCGCTCGGCGGCCGTGCTCGCCGCCAGCGGCAGGTAGCCCGACATCCCGGCCAGGCCGGCCAGCCGCTCGGGGTAGCGCAACCCGGTCAGCAGCGTCATTGCGCAACCCTGCGAGAAGCCGGCCAGCACGATGCGGCTGGCGGCGATGCCGCGCTCGCGCTCGCGGTCGATCAGCGCCGCGATCGCGGCCCGTGACTCGCGCAGGCCGGCTTCGTCCTCGCGCCGCTGCAGGTCGGTGCCGAGGATGTCGTACCAGGCGCGCATGCGGTAGCCGCCGTTGATCGTCACCGGGCGCACCGGCGCGTGCGGAAAGACAAAGCGCACGGCGCCCACCGCCGAGAGGTCGAGCGCCTCGGCCACCGGCACGAAGTCGCTGCCGTCGGCGCCCAGGCCGTGCAGCACGATGATGGTGGCCACCGGGTGTTCGCCGGTGGCACCTTCCAGGCATTCGAGGTCGGGCGTGGTGCTCATGGCGGCATTCTGACCGTTGGCGCCGCTACAGTGGCCGCAATGAGCGACTTCCTCCCCCCTGCCCTGCGCGCCCGGCTCGAGGCCTTGCTGGCCGCCGGCCAGCGGCGCCTGCTCGGCCTGGTGGGCGCGCCGGGCGCGGGCAAGTCGACGCTCGCCCAGGCCCTGGCCGATGCGCTCGGCCCGCAGGCCCAGGTGGTGCCGATGGACGGCTTCCACCTGGCCAACGTCGAACTGGCCCGCCTCGGACGCGCGCAGCGCAAGGGCGCGCCCGACACCTTCGACGCCGCCGGCTATGTGGCGCTGCTGCGCCGGCTGCGCACGCAGGCGGCCGGCGAGACCGTCTACGCGCCGGCGTTCCGCCGCGAGATCGAGGAGCCGATCGCCGGCGCCATCGCCGTGCATCCGGACACGCGCCTGGTCATCACCGAGGGCAACTACCTGCTGCTCGACGACGGCCCCTGGGCCGAGGTGGCCGACCTGCTCGACGACTGCTGGTACGTCGACGTGGACGACGCGCTGCGCCGGCAGCGGCTGGTCGAGCGCCACATGCGCTTCGGGCGGGACGAGGCCACGGCCCGCGCGTGGGCCGAGCACACCGACGAGCCGAACGCGCGGCGCATCGCCGCGTGCCGGGCGCGGGCCGGCGCGGTGATCCGGCTCGATTGAGCTAAGGTGTGGGGGCCGCATCGGCGGCTGCGACAGACACGACAGGAGACAGCCATGATCAAGGTCAGCGTCATGTACCCGAACCAGCCCGGCGCCCGCTTCGACCACGCCTATTACCGCGACAAGCACATGCCGCTGGTGAAGGCGCGCATGGGCGCCGCCTGCCTGTTCTACACGGTCGACAAAGGCCTGGCCGGAGGCGCGCCCGGCGACGCGCCGACCTACGTGGCGATGTGCCACATCTATGCCGACTCGGTGGAGTCGTTCCAGGCCGGCTTCGGGCCGCACGCCAAGGAGATCCTGGCCGACATCCCGAACTACACCGACCTCGCGCCGGTGATGCAGATCAGCGAGGTGGTGGTCGGCCAGCCCTGAGCGGGAGGCGTCAGCCCAGGCCGAGTGCCTTGCGCGCCAGTGCGAGGAAGGCGGCGCGATCCTTGGCCGACAGCGGCCCCAGGATCTCGGCCTGCAGCGCTTCCACCACCGGCCGCAGCGCGGCGAGCTGCCGGCGTCCCGCCGCCGTGAGGTGGAGCAGCCGGGCCCGGCGGTCGTCCGGGCTCACCGTGCGCTCGATGAGGCCCTTCTGCTCGAGCCGGTCGACCACGCCGCCGATGGTCGCGCGGTCGAAGCTGATCGTCGCGGCCAGGCTGGCCTGGTCGATGCCGGGCTGCTGGGCCACCGCGTCGAGCGCCGCGAACTGCACCGAGGTGAGCTCGAAGCCGGCCGCCTGCGTGCGCGCCTGGTAGACCTGCGTCGACTGCTGGTGCAGGCGCCGGATCAGGTGGCCGGCCATCTCGATTCTGTCCATGGGCTGCTTCGTCACGGCTCGTTGACGCCTTTAATATGTATGCATATCATATGCGAACTTATTGATGGCCGCAGCGGGCCGCTTTTCGGAGACAGACCATGCAATTCCACCGCGACGGCTACCGGCCCGGCGACCCCGACGTCCTCCCCGAAGCGCCGGGCCACCGCCGCGCGGGCGACCCGCTGCCGCCAACGGTGGACGTACTGATCGCCGGCACCGGCCCGGCCGGCCTGTGCCTCGCGGCGCAGCTCGCGCGGGTGCCGCAGATCCGCACCCTGGTGGTCGACCCGCGGCTCGCGCCGATGGAAAAGGGCCAGGCCGACGGCATCAGCGTGCGCTCGATGGAGATGTTCCAGGCCTTCGGCTTCGCCGGCAAGGTGATGCGCGAGTCGGTGTGGATCAACGAGACCACCTTCTGGGCGCCGGGCGAGCCCGCGCCGCTCACGCGCGTCGCCCGCGTGCAGGACGTGCCCGACGGCATCTCCGAGATGCCCCACGTGCTGATCAACCAGGCACGGGTGCACGACATGTTCCTCGACGTGATGCGCCACGCGCCGACGCGGCTGGAGCCCGACTACGGCCTGAGGGTCGTCGACCTGCGCGTCGACCCGGCCGCGGCCGAGCATCCGGTGACGGTCACGCTGGAACACACCACGCCCGGCCGCGAGGGCCGGCGCGAGACCGTGCGCGCCAACTACGTGATCGGCTGCGACGGCGCGCGCTCGGCGGTGCGCGGCGCCATCGGCGGTGCGCTGCACGGCGACGCGGCGCACCAGGCCTGGGGCGTGATGGACGTGCTGGCCGTCACCGACTTCCCGGACTGGCGCATGAAGTCCTTCGTGCGCTCGAAGGACGAGGGCATCCTCATGGTGCTGCCGCGCGAAGGCGGGCACCTGGTGCGTCTGTACGTCGAGCTCGACGCGCTCGGCGAGCACGAGCGCGCGGCCGACCGCGGCATGAACGCCGACGACATCATCGCCAAGGCCCGACGCATCTTCCGGCCGTTCACGCTCGTCGTGAAGGAAGTGGTGTGGTGGTCGATCTACGAGATCGGTCACCGCCTGACCGACAAGTTCGACGACGTGCCCGAGGACCAGGTGGCCACCCGTGCACCGCGCGTGATGCTGGCCGGCGACGCCTGCCACACCCACAGCCCCAAGGCCGGCCAGGGCATGAACGTGTCGATGGGCGACACCTTCAACCTCGGCTGGAAGCTGATCTCGGTGCTGACCGGCCGCGCGGACGCGTCGCTGCTGCACAGCTACTCCGGCGAGCGCCGTGCCGCAGCCAAGGGCCTGGTGGAGTTCGACCACAAGTGGGCCCGCGTGGTCGGCGCCCGCGCGCAGGACGACGCCAGCGACGGCCTGCCGCGGGTGGCACGCGAGTTCGTCAACAACCTGCCCTTCACCTGCGGGCTGACGATCCAGTACGAGCGCAGCGCGCTGACGGGGGATGCGACGCACCAGGCCCTGGCCACCGGCTTCGACATCGGCAAGCGCTTCCACTCCGCGCCGGTGATCCGGCTGGCCGACGCCAAGCCGATGCACCTGGGCCACTGCATCGAGGCCGATGCTCGCTTCCGCCTGTTCCTCTTCGCGCCGGCCGATGACACGGGCGCTGCGGGCGGCGCGATCGCTTCGCTGTGTGACTGGCTCGAGCACGACCCCGCCTCGCCGCTGCGCCGCCACACCGCGCCGGGCGAAGACGTGGACGCGGTGATCGACACCCGCGCCGTCTTCCAGCAGGGCTTCCGCGCGCTGGACTACGCCGCCATGCCCACGCTCCTGCGCCCGCACGTCGGCCGCTACGGGCTGTGCGACTACGAGAAGGTGTTCTGCGCCGAACTGAAGCGCGGCGAAGACATCTTCACGATGCGCGGCGTCGACCGGCACCGCGGCTGCATGGTGGTGGTGCGGCCGGACCAGCACGTGGGGCACGTGCTGCCACTCAACGCACGAGCGGAACTGGCGGCGTACTTCGGCGGCATCCTGCGCGTGCGCGGAGCGCGCCCGCCCGCGGCGGGCTGAGCCGTCCGGGCCGCACCGATCACCGCCCCGGCGCGGCCGCGACGCGGACCGCCTCGCGCGCGCGGGCCCCGCCGTCGGGCAGGCTGCGTGCGACGTGCGCGATCACGTTGCGAAGCGTCATGGCCACCCGCCCGAGCGCCTCGGCGCTGCCCTCGCGCGGCTGCGAGACCAGGCTCAGTGACCAGCGCATCCAGGCCTCGACGATCGAAGCATCGACGGCGCCGAAGTCCTCGACCAGCAACGCTGGCGGCGGGCTCCCCGGCGGCGCCGCCTGCCGCGTCACCAGCCACGGGCCCGGCCCCGCGGCCGCCAGGCCCATGCGCGCGAGCAGCGCCTGGGCGCGCGCATGGTCGTAGTTGTCCAGCAGGGTCTGCGCCGCCGCGCGGTAGGCCTGCGGCTCGGCGCCAGTCGGTCCGTCGAGCTTCAACGACGGCAGCTCGCGCAGCGGCAGCAGGAACAAGGTGAGCTCGTTGCGCTCGACGTACTGCTCCATCTCGCTGGTCGGCGGCAGCTGGCGCAGCCAGGCCGCGATCACGCGCAGGCAGCGCTCGCGCTCGGCCGCCGCCGGCGGCGACGACAACAGCAGGTAGGACAGCGCCGCATAACCGCGCGGCTCCTCGCGATCGCGCGCGAGGAAGTGGCGCGCGCGCGCACCCGCCGGCGGCTCCGTGCCGCGGGCGCCGGGCACGCGGCGCGCGGTGACCGAGCACAGCACCTGACCGCCCTCGCCGACGAGCCGGGCCTGCAGCAGCCCGAGGGGCCGCTCCAGGACCGTCCAGCGCACCGGCTTGCCCGCGGCGACAGGCGTGGCCGCGACGTCGCCGCGGTCGACCTGCCAGCGCAGCCCGGCCGGCAGCGCCGCGGGCAGGCCGCCGCCGTCCACCGCCCAGGCGTGCAGTTCGAGCGGCTCACCCGAGGCCAGCGCCGGCTCGACTGCGCAGGCCACCTGGGCCACCTGCGCCACCTGCGCGGCGGACGGTCCGGCGAGAAAGCCCCACAGCAGCACCAGCGCGACCACGCCCTTCCATCGCACCCGCCCGCCTGGTGGAGTGGCTGCCGCGGCCATCGCTCAGTCCTCGCGCGCGGGCCCGCGCCAGCGCGCCAGGCCGGCCGCGGCCATCCCGGCCACGGCGCTGCAGAAGACGAAGACCACCGTCGTCTCCCGCATGTCCAGAGGCATCGAGGCCATCGAGAAGCCGGCACCGAGCGCCACCGTGCCGAGCAGCCCGCCGGTCAGCGCCAGCACCGCCGTGCGCACGCGGCGCGCCGCCCGCGGCCGCCGCGGCACCAGCCCGGTGGCTTCCTGCACGGCCGCGAGCAGCCGCTCGCGATCGAGCGCCCGGTGGTCGGCGCGGGCGCTCCAGGTCAGCGCCTGGCGGGCCGCCAGATCCTGCAGGCCCGCCGGCAGCGTGGCGGCGAGCGGCATGGTCGCGCCATCGACGAGGACCGGCAGCACGGCCACGCCGGCGCGCCGCAGCCCGTGCTCGACTTCGCGCCGGTGCACGTCGTCCGGGTCGTCGATGCGGCGCCGGCCGTCCGCGTCACGGGCCTCCTGCCATTGGCGGCCGATGACCACGACCAGCGCCCGGCATCCCTGCAGCGCCGCCTCGATCTGCTCCGACCAGCGACCGGCCTGCAGCGAATCGGCGTCGAAGAAGACGGCCTGCTCGCCGAAGGCGGACACCAGTTCATCGCGCAAGGCCACGGCCCAAGCGCGGGCATCGGCCTGGCGGTAGCTGACGAAGATCGCAGCGGTGTTCATGGCCCTGGACCTGTCCGGCACACTCGAGTCCCATCGCTGGCGCGACGGCGCGCGCATGATCGCCGATAGTATGCGGATCGCCGAAGCCGCCCTGCCATGCGCCCCGTCTTCGCCCTCGCCGCCCGATGGACCCGCACGCTGCGCCCCCGGCTCGAGCTGGCGCTGCTGGCTGGGCTGGCCGGCTGCATGTCCGCAGGCCCCGGGGCCGGGCCGCCCGCGCGGCTGGCGCTGGTGATCGGCAACGCGGCGTACGAGAACGCCCGCCCGCTGAACAATCCGGTCAACGATGCGCAGGACATGTGCCGCGCGCTGCGCGACCTGGGCTTCGTTGCCATCTGCCGCACCAACGTCGCGACGCGGGCCGAGTTCGGCGCGCTGCTCGACGACTATGTGAGCCGCCTGGGGCCGGCCACCGTCGGCGTCGTGTACTACGCCGGCCACGGCGTGCAGGTCAACGGGGCCAACTTCCTCGTGCCCACCCAGGGCCAGCCCCTGGGCACCGGCGCCAGCCCGCTGTCGGCGCTGTTCGGCCTGGACGAACTCTTCGAACGCCTGCGCGAGCGGCCATCGCGGCTGAACATCATCATGCTCGACGCCTGCCGGACCGAGCTGTTCGCGGAGGATGGGCGATCCGGCGCGGGCCGCGGTGGCACCGCCGTGGCGGCAGCCCCGCCCGCCGCGGGGTCGAGACTGATGCGCGAGTTGCGGGCGCTGCCGAGGTCGGCCTCGGGGCTGGCCACCATCCAGGGCGAGGCGCCGCCGAACACCAAGGTGCTGTATGCGACCGCGTCGAAGGCCGCCGCCTTCGACGGCGAAGGGCGCAACGGGCCGCTGACCAAGCACATCCTGCGGCACATCGCCACCCGCGACCAGCCGCTGGAAACCTTCTTCAACCGCGTGACCGGCGACGTCGAGACCGAGACCCTGCGCGAGCTGGCCAAGCGCCAGTCGCCGTTCACCTACGGCTCGTTCGCCGGCAAGTTCTGCTTCAACGGCTGCCCGGGCGACACCCCGCCCCCGCCGCCGGCCCACTGAGCCGGTGCCGCTCAGAAGCTGGCGATCGCGGCGACGGCCAGGCCCTGCGTGGTGTCGCGGCCATCCTGCGTGCCGAAGGCCTCCTTCGAGCTCATGACCTGGATGCGGTAGCCCGCGGTGAAGGTCCAGCGGGGCCTGACGTCGATGCCGGCCAGCGCGTACGACAGGCCGACCTCGGTCAGCCGGTAGTCGGACTTGAACTTCACCACGTTGTCGCCGCCCGACTGCGGCGTCTTGAGCTTGCCGATGCCGACGGAGCCGTACAGCGAGAAGCCGCTCGCCAGTGGCGCGCTGCCGTAGACGCCAAGCACCGGCCCCGCAGGCTCGTAGCGAACGTCGCCGTCGCGCTGCGACACCTTCTTGTAGCCGAGCGTCGCGTTGAGGCCCGGCAGCACGGCATAGCCGACGTTGATGTCGAACTCGCGCCGCGTGCCGCTGCCGCCGTCGACGAAGCTGAACCGGGTCGACGGGAAGACGCTCATCGAGGCGACGAAGTCGCCGTACTGCACGCTGGCCAGCGGCACGAGCACGAGCTTGTCCTTGGCCGAGACCTGGGTCAGCGCGATGTTGTTGCCGGCACCATCGTCGAGGTAGCTGAAGGTCGTCCACTCCGCGAGCCAGGCCCGGGCACCGACGGAGACGGTGAGCTTGGGATCCTCGGCGAACGCGGCGGGGCAGGACAGGGCCGCAGCCAGGACGACCGTGGAACGCAGCGGGAGGCGCATGTCGATCTCCTCCTGTTCTCGAGCCGCCATGCTACGCGCGGGAGCGGTCGCGCGCACGGGAAATCGCCGACGACGGCAGGGAGCGACGCCTTCACCCCGGCCTGCGGCATGATCGCCACCCATGGCCACACCGCACTGCTTCCGCGCCCCGCGGCTCCTGCTGCCCCGGGCAGACATCGACCTGCGCCGCTGGAGCGTGATCGCCTGCGACCAGTACACCAGTGATCCCGGCTACTGGGCGCGAGTCGCCGACGAGGTGGGCGACGCCCCCTCCACGCTGCACCTGATCCTGCCCGAGGTCTTCCTCGGCAGCGCCGACAAGCCCGAGCGCATCGCGCGCATCCAGGCCACGATGCGGCGCTACCTGGCCGAGGGCCTGCTGCGCGAGCATGCCGGCGCCGTGCTGGTGGAGCGCGCCCTGCCCGACGGCCGCGTGCGCCGCGGGCTGATGCTCGAGCTGGACCTGGAGCACTACGACTACGCGCCCACCTCCACCAGCCTGATCCGCCCCACCGAGGGCACCATCGTCGAACGCATCGCGCCGCGCGTGGCGGTGCGCGAAGGCGCCGAGCTGGAGCTGCCGCACATCCTGGTGCTGATCGACGACCCGCAGCGCACGGTCATCGAGCCGCTGGCCGCGCAGCGCGCGCGCCTCGCGCCGCTGTACGACACGCCGCTGATGGCGGGCGGCGGCCGCGTGACGGGCCTCGCGCTGGATGCGCAGGCACAGGCCCACGTGATGCAAGCGCTGCAGGCCCTGGGCGACGGCGCCGCCTTCGCCGCGCGGCACGGCCTGCCGCCCGGTGCGCCGCCGATGCTCTTCGCGATGGGCGACGGCAACCATTCGCTGGCCACCGCCAAGGCCTGCTGGGAGCGCATCAAGGCCTCCGCGGGGCCTGACCACCCGGCGCGCTGGGCGCTGGTGGAGGTGGAGAACATCCACGACACGGCGCTCGAGTTCTCGCCCATCCACCGCCTGCTGATCGGCGTGACGGGCGACGTCCGCGACGCCCTGGCGGCGCACTTCGGCGCGCAGCTGCGGATCATCGACCAGGCCGACGCGGCGGCGATGCGCGCGGCCCTGGCCGCGCTGCCGCGCACCGAGCACGCCGCCGGGCTGGTGCAGCCGGGCGGGCGCCACGCGCTGGTGGTGGTGTCCGGCATGCCGGCCGCGCAGCTGGACGTGGCCACCTTCCAGGGCTTCGTCGACGACCTGCTGGCCCGGGACGGCGCGCGCGAGGTGGACTACGTGCATGGCGACGACGCGCTGGCGCAGCTGGCCGGCGCGCAAGGCCATGCCGGGCTGCACCTGGCCACGCTGGGCAAGAGCGAGCTGATCGGGCGCGTGGCGCGCCACGGCCCGCTGCCGCGCAAGAGCTTCTCGATGGGTGAGGCCGACGAGAAGCGCTTCTACCTCGAGGCGCGGCGCATCCGGCCCTAGGCTGCCGGCAGCATCTGCTCAGGCTCCTGGTTTCGTCGCAGTCCGATCAGGTCACGGCGCGTGCGAGGGCCAGCCCCACGTGGGTCGAGGCGTGCGCGAGCATGGCGCTCTCCAGGCCCCGCCGCCAGAACAGCCAGCCATAGACGACGCCACCCAGTGCGTTCAGGGCGAGCGTCCGCGCCACCAGCGCCGCCGTCAACGGCACGCTCTGCGCGACCGCCGGCAGATGAGCCAGCGCGAAGACGAGGGCCGACACGCCGATCGCCGCCCACATCACGCCGTGCGAGGGCTGCGTCGCCGCCGCGGAGGCTCGCCGGGCCAGGCGCCACAGGGCCCAGGCCGCGAGGCTCATCACGCCCCAGCGCATCATGACCTCCTCGGCGAGGCCGCCGTAGAGCATGCCGATCGCCAGTGCCGGCCCGGGAGATGCGGCCCGGGCCTCGGCCACGACGCGCCCCCATGCCTGGCCGAGCGAGCCGGCCAGCGCGGCGTCCGCGCCGGCCAGCACGACGGCGACGCCCAGACCTGCCAGCAGCGCCTGCGCCGGCGCGAGTTCGGCGTGCGGGTTGCCCGCCAGGCGACTGCGGAGCCCGATGCGGTGCCCCAGGGCGGCGCCGATGGCCGCGAGCGCCGTCAGGATCAGAAGCGGATTGACCAGGAGCAGCGCCTTGACGCCGGCCGCGGGGAGGTCGCGCAGATGCGGCGCCTGCTCGAGCAGCGCGGCCGGCGGCTCCTGCAGCCACAAGGCGAGCACGCCCAGCGCACCCACGGCCCAGACGGGCAGGAAGCGCCGCCAGTAGCCGGGTGTCGAGGTCGTCATGCCGGCATGTGCCGGGGGCGCCGGCGCACACTCATGACAGCGACAGCGCGTAGGTCAGGAACTGCGCGTCACGCTGGAACCCGAACGACTCGTACAGGGCCTGGGCGCGGGTGTTGTCGATGGCCGTCTCGAGGCTGATGCTCGCGGCACCCGCGCCGAGGGCATGCGCCCGGGCCGCTTCGAGCAGCGCACGCCCGACACCCTGCCCGCGCGCCGACTCCGCGGTGTACAGGTCGTTGAGGATGAACGCCCGGCGGCAGGCGATGGACGAGAAGGTCGGGTACAGCTGCGCGAAACCGAGTGCCGCGCCGTCCCCGCCCCTGGCCAGAAGCAGCACCGAGTCGCCCTGGCGCAGGCGCTCCCTCAGGAACCCGCTCGCTCTGGCCGGTTCGGACGGCTGCCCGTAGAACATGCGATAGGCGTCGAAGAGGCTCGCGAGTGCCGCGAGGTCGATGGGTCTGGCGCGAGAGATCTGGAAGGACGGGTTCATGGCAGATGACCGGTGGCAGGGGCTGTGCGCCGGAACAGACCGGCCGTCACTTCAGCGGCGTGCAGGCCTTCGCGGTCGCCGCAGCGCAGCCCGCGGTGCAGACTGCCTTGGCGTAGCGGTCCAGTGCCGCGCTGCCGCGGGGCGTGGTGGAGCACATCACCTCGCCGTGGATGTCGACCACGCAGCGACCCGCACCGCACACCGGCTCGCCATGGCGGTCCAGCACGGCATCGCCGCCGGCGGCCGAGCAGTGCCAGTCCCCGTAGCGGTCGGCCACGCAACGGCTCTCCGCGGGCGGGCACAGCGTCGTGCCGTGGCGGTCCTGCACGCACCGGGCCTGCGCCAGGGGGTGCGCGAAGACGCCGAGGAGCAGGCCCAGTGCCAGGGCCGATCGCAGGCTATTCATCATCGGACTCCGTCGTTTCGGCGTCCTGCCCGGGCACGTACTCCAGCAGGTCGCCAGGTTGGCAGTTCAGGTGGCGGCAGATCGCCGCCAGGGTACCGAACCGGATCCCCTTGACGCGCCCCGAGCGCAGCGCGGAGAGGTTCTGCTCGCTGAGCCCGATGGCCTGCGACAGTTCCCTGCCGGTGACCTTGCGGCGGGCGAGCATCACATCGAGCCGGATCGTGATGGGCATCGGGCGGGCCTCAGACGAACTGCTCGTTCTCGCGGACGGCGCGCCGCCCGGCCTTCATCACCCACGACATGATCCACAGCGTGCTGCCCAGCAGCGCGGCGATCAGCGCGTCGCTGTCCAGGCGCACGGCAAACATCCGCTGGCCGGCCGGGAGATGCCAGGTCATCAGCACCGACGTGACCGGCTCCAGCACCACGTTCACGCCGACCCAGATCAGCCACGCCTTGCCGACCCCCGCCACATGACCGATGGCGGCCAGGCTGAAGATCTCGCCGCGGGCATAGCAGTCGAGCAAGGCGCGCAGCCGCCAGACGGCCCATGCCGCCACGGACAGCGGCACGAGGCTCAGCAGCCGCGCCGTCCACTGCTGTTCCGGGCTCAGGCTGGCCCAGGCCACGCCGCCGGGTACCGTCGGTGCCACGAAGCCCAGGCTCTGCGGCGCGAGCCAGTAGAGCAGGAACAGCAACGGCATCAGGACCAGCGCCAGCGACGCCAGCGCGCGAAGCCGGCGGACGCTCACGATCACAGGGGCAGGGAGTTGCATGGAAACTCGCTTTTCATTCAATGTTTAATGTATAACATTCAACATTGAAAATCCAGCGTTTCCGTTCTGATCTGCTTGGCACGACAGGGCACGCCCATGAACCTGCGCACCCACTTCATCGATCGGCTCCGCGTCCTGCTGACCGCCCTGGTGATCGTCCACCACACCGCGATCACCTATGGCGGCGCGGGCGGCTGGTTCTACCGTGAGGTCAACGACGCCTCGACCGCGTCGAGCCTGCTGCTGACGCTGCTGTGCGCCGTCAACCAGGCCTTCTTCATGGGCATGTTCTTCCTGCTCGCCGGCTACTTCACGCCGACCTCGCTGGCGCGCAAGGGAACGCGGCACTTCCTGCAGGATCGCCTGATGCGCCTGGGCCTGCCGCTGCTGGTCTTCGGCTTCGTGCTGGGCCCGCTGACGGAGGCGCTGGCCGGCGCCGCAAGGGGCCAGGGCGTGCTCGACGCGTGGCTGGGCGCGCTGTCGCAGGGCCGCTTCGTGATCGGCCCGCTGTGGTTCGCCTTCGCCTTGCTGATCTTCGCGCTGGGCTACGCGGGCTGGCGGCTCGCGCGCGCCGACACGGCGGGGTCGGCCCAGCCGGTGCCCGGCCATGCCCGCTGGCTGGCGGCCGCGCTGGCGGTCGGCGCCGCGGCGCTGCTGGTGCGGCAAGTCGTGCCGGTGGGCGTGAACGTGCTGGGCCTGCAGCTGGGCTACTTCGCCAGCTATGTGTTCCTGTTCGCCCTGGGCTGCAGGGCCTGGCGGCACCGTTGGCTGGAGCGGGTCGAGCGCGCACAGGCACTGCCCTGGGGCTGTGTCAGCCTCGTCGCGCTTCCGATGCTCTTCGTCGCCGCGGCCTGGTCCGGCGCACTGTCGGGCCGACCGGTCGACTTCAACGGCGGTTGGTCGCTGCCCGCGGTGGTCTATGCATTCTGGGAACCGTTCATCGCCTGGGGGGTGATCGCCGTGCTGCTGTGGCAGTTCCGCACGCGCTTCAACCAGGCCAGCGAACGCTGGCAGGGCTGGGCCGACCGGGCCTACGGCGCCTTCATCGTGCACGCCCCGGTGATCGTCGCGCTCTCGATCGGCCTGCGGGCCTGGGAGGCTCCGCCGCTCGTGAAGTTCATCGTCGTGGCCACCGCTGGCACAGTCCTGTCGTTCATGCTGGCCGGCGCGCTGCGCCGGATCCCTGGCGCACGGCGCGTGATCTGAGCGCGCGTATCAGGGCGCCGCGGAGAACGCCGGGTGGTAGGCCACCTCGCCGTCGGCAATCGGCCCCTCGAGCGAGCAGGCCATGAAGTGATCGGCCGGCGGGCCTGGGAATCGCAGCGCGGCGTGCGGCGCAAAGCCGAAGCGGGCGTAATAGGCCGGATCACCGAGGACCACGCATCCGGCCACGCGGCGCTCGCCGAGGCGGCGCAGGCCGCTGCGCACGAGCGCGCTGCCGATGCCGCGGCGCTGCAGGGTCGGCGTGACGGACAGCGGGCCCAGGCCCCACCATTCACGGTCGAGGCCGCCGATCGTCACCGCCGAGAACGCGACGTGGCCGACCACGTCGTTTCCCATCGTGGCCACGAGGGACAGCCGCAACGCGCCGGCGTCCCGCAAGGCACGCACGATCCGGTGCTCGGTGTGCCGGCTGAACGGGTGGTCGCGGAAGGCGTCCTGCGTGACCTGGTCGATGGCCGCTTCGTCGCCGCCGGCCTCGTCGCGGATCACGACGTGCAGGAGATCGTCGTCGGCGTGAACGGCCACCGTCACACCGAGCCCTCCTGTTCGATCACGAGAATGCGCGCCTCGCCCTGCGGATGGGCCACGTGCTCGCAGCCCACGCCGGCGAAGAAGACATCGCCGGCATCGAGCAGCACGCGGCGTTCCTCGCCGTCTTCCCGGTAGCGCATCTCCACCTGGCCGTCGAGCACGGCGAAGACCTCTTCGCCGTCGTTGACGTGCCAGCGGTAAGGTTGATCGGTCCAGTGCAGCCGCGTCGTGATGCCGTTCATCCTGGCGATGTCCAGCGCACCCCAGGCGCGATCGGCACGGAAGGCCTTGCTGCGAACGATCTTCATGCGGTCGGTCCGTCTGCGTGGATGGCGAGTTCCGCGAGTATCGCGGGCCCGGGTGGCGATGCGATCATCGCGTCAGGACCACGATGCCTGCGCACCGAACCTTCATGCCCGCCCGCGCCCGCACCCCGCAGGTCTCCGCCCGCATCGGCGCGCTGATCGTCCAGGTGGCGGGTGCACGCGGGGTCGACGTGCAGCGCCTGATGGCCGAAGCCGGTTTCGCGGCGGCCTGGCTGAGCGACGCCGAGGCCCGCATGCCGCTGGTCGTGGAGGAGCGGCTGTGGGATCGCGCCGCCGAGCTGACGGGCGACCCGCTGTTCGGACTGCACGCCGCGGCGGCGATCCGCCCCGGCGCCTTCGACGTGCTGGACTACGCCGTGCGAACCGCGCCCGACCTGCGCACGGCGCTGCAGCGGCTGGCCCGCTACAACCGGCTGATGCACGACCTCGCGACGTTCGAGGTAGTCCCGGACCGCGCATCGGTGCGCATCGTGCACCGCTTCGACGGCGCCGGCGTGCGGCCCTGCCGGCAGGCCGCCGAGTTCACGCTGGCCTCGCTGGTGGTGGTGGCGTCGCAGATCGGTGCCCGGCCGGTGCGGGCGCTGGCGGTCGAGTTCGCCCATCCGGCCGCCGGCGATGCCGAGGCCTATCACGCCGTCTTCGGCGTGATGCCGCGCTTCGACGCGCCCGTGTCCTGTCTCGTGCTTCCCGCGGACATGCTGGACTGTCCGGTGCCCGCGGCCGACCCGGCCCTGTCGCGCATCGTCACCGCCCATGCCGAGCAGCTGCTCGCGGCGCACGCACCGGTGCACGAGGGCATCGCCGCGCAGGTGCGGCGCCAGCTCGCCGAGGGCATGGCCAACGGGCCGATGACGCTGCGGCAGGTCGCCGCACGCCTGCACCTGAGCGAGCGCAGCCTGCAGCGCCGGCTCGATGACGAAGGCACGCGCTTCGCCGCGCTGGCGGACGAGGTGCGCCGCGAGCTGGCCCTGCGCTACATCGCCGACGAACGCCTCGCGCTGGGCGAGGTGGCCTACCTGCTGGGCTTCGCCGAGCCCAGCCCCTTCCACCGCGCCTTCAAGCGCTGGACCGGCACCACGCCCGCGGCGGCGCGCCGCGCGCGGCACTGACGGCGGGAGGGACGGGCGCATCGCGCGGCGCGTCCGTTCAGGCGTCGCCCAGGCGGGCCAGGAAGCTCAGCACGGCCGGCGCCACCTGCTCGGGCGTCTCCAGGTGCGGGTAGTGGCCTGCGCCCTCGACGATCAACGGCTCGCTGCCCAGGGCCTGGCCGAGCCAGCGCGCCTCGGCGGCCGCGTCCGCGAAGTCGGGGTCGCGTGTGCCCATCACCACCAGGGCCGGCACGCGGCTGCGTGCCACGAGCGCCTCGGTGTCGGCCTTGGACAGGCCGACCATCGTGCGCAGCGCGTCCATCCGCCCCGGCTCGCGCAGGTTGGCGGCCAGCGCCGCCCTGGCCTGCGCATGGTCGTCCGGCTTGCGCAACGGGAACAGGCTGTTCCAGTAGGCCATCCAGAACGCCACGCGCCAGGGGCCGCCGAAGCCCACGGCGACGGCGGTCTTCGCGAGCCACGATGGCGGGCCGTCGCGCACGATGGGGCCCAGCAGCACCACGCCGCGCACTTGCGCCGGCGCGTCGTGCGCGGCCCACAGCGCCGAGCCGGCGGCGAACGAATTGCCCAGGATCACGGCGGGGCCGGCGTTCAGGTGCGCGATCAGCGCCAGCGCATCGCGGCCCACGGCGCGTGCCGAGTGGTCGCGCCAGCGCGCAGAGGTCTCGCCGTGGCCGCGCACGTCCATCGTCACCACACGATGGCCGGCCTGCTGCAGCAGCGGGCGCAGTGCGCGGTATTCGGAGCGCAGGTCGCCCATGCCCGGGAGGGCCAGCACCATCGGACCGCTGCCGCCGCTGTCGTCGTACGCGATGCGGCCTTCCCCGGCGTCGAGGAACCGCGTGATCGCGACAGGGGTCGATGCATTCATGGCCGGGCCTGCAGTCAGTGGATCGGTGCAGACACTGTGCCCCAGCGAGAGGCCCGGCCCGATGACCGCCGGCGCCTCGTCATTGACCGCGGGCGCCATCGGCGCGGTCGACGGACTCCGGCAGGGTTCGCTCGACGCCGGTGGCCGCTGAGCCGGGCTAGGCCGGACGCGGCAATCGCCCGCTCGGATCGCCATGGGCGGCCGCCATGGCCTCCAGGAGCTTCCGGGTGGCGGCCACCTCTCGCGGGCCCAGCCGCTGGGCCAGCGCGCGCTCGTAGCGCGCGTGGAATGCCCGCGCCCGACCCAGGGCGGCCCGGCCGCGCTCGGTCAGTTCGAGCCGCTTGACGCGGCGGTCGTCGGCATCGGCGCGGCGCGAGACATAGCCCTTGGCCACCATGTCGTCGACGACCTTCAGGGCGCCGGGCGAGCTCATGCCGAGCTGCGCCGCCAGCTCGCTCAGGCTGCACGGTGAATCCGCCAGCAGTCGGAAGACATAGCCGAACGACGAGCCGATGTCGTCGAAGCCGGCCGAGGCGAGGTCGGCGTCGAGCGCCTCCTTGAACGCCGCAAAGGCCACGTTCAGCAGGACACCAAAGTCCAGCGGTTCGGTGCTTGACATCGTTAGCTATGGTTAATAAACTTTGGTTAATTATATAGAGGACTTCCCATGCCACTGCTGCCGCGCGCCCACGCCCCCCTCTTCAGCCTGCCCGGCATCCGCTTCACGACCCTGTCGTCGCCGAGCCGCGGCGCACGCGAGAACGCCCTGTGGGAAGTCTGCGTCGAGCCCGGTGTGGCCGGATCGCCCCATCGACTGACACGCGAGGAGACCTTCGTCGCGCTCGAGGGCAGCGCGATCGTCGAGGTCGACGGGCAGCGCCACGAACTCGCGGCGGGCAGCGTGCTCGTCGTCGAGGCGGGCCAGACCCTGTCCCTGTCGAACGCCGGGCCGCGGGCGTTTCGCGCGCTGGCGGTGTTCCCCGTCGGTGGTCAGGCGGTGATCGGGGACGGGCCTGCGTTCACGCCGCCCTGGGCCGCGTGACCGGGCTGGAAGGTGGGCGTCCAGGCGCCCAGAATCGACACCTGGCCGCCCAACACCACCGTCCCATGACCTTCCGCCACCGCACCCTCCCCGTCACCGCCTTCCAGCAGAACTGCTCGCTGGTCTGGGACGACGCCACGAACCAGGCCGCGCTGATCGACCCCGGCGGCGACATCGAGGTGCTGCTCGGCGCAGTCAAGGAGCTCGGCCTGCGGCTCGAGCAGATCTGGCTCACGCACGCCCACATCGACCACGCCGGCGCCACCGGCACGCTCGCGCGCACGCTGGGCCTGCCGATCATCGGCCCGCACGAAGGCGACCAGTTCTGGATCGACGCGCTGCCGCAGCAAAGCCGCATGTTCGGCTTCCCGCAGGCCGAACCCTTCACGCCGACGCGCTGGCTGCACGACGGCGATGCCGTGCGCATCGGCGGCTGCGAGCTGCAGGTGCGCCACTGCCCGGGCCACACGCCGGGGCACGTGGTGTTCTACGAGCCGACGACGAAGCACGCCTTCGTGGGCGACGTGCTGTTTGCCGGCAGCATCGGCCGCACCGATTTCCCGCAGGGCGACTTCGACACGCTGGTGAACTCGATCACCTCGCGGCTGTGGCCGCTGGGTGACGACGTGCGCTTCACGCCCGGGCACGGGCCGCAGAGCACGTTCGGGCAGGAGCGGCGCAGCAACCCGTTCGTGGGCGGCACCTGAAGGCTCAGGCCTTCTTCGGCGGCTCGAAGCGCTGGGTCGGCCGCGGTGCGCGCTGGTACAGCGGCTGCACCTTGGGCAGGTTGTCCTGGATGTCGCGGATGCGCGTCGGGCCCGAGGGGTGGGTGCTGATGAACTGCGGCGGCGCGCCCTTGGAGGCTTCGGCCATCTTCTGCCACAGCGTCACGCCGGCGGCCGGATCGTAGCCGGCGCGAGCGGCGAGCTCGATGCCGATCAGGTCGGCCTCGGATTCGTCCTCGCGGCTGAACTTCAGCGTCAGCAGCTGGCTGCCCATGTTGAGCAGCGTGTCGCCGGTGTTGCCCAGGCCGAGCAGGGCCGAGACCATGCCGGCGCCGATGCGCGTGGCCGCCGTCTTGCCCATGCGCTCGCGCGCATGCTCGCGCAGCGCGTGCGCCGCCTCGTGGCCCATGATCATGGCCACCTCGTCGTCGTTGAGCTGCAGCTGCTGCAGGATGCCGTAGTAGAAGGCGATCTTGCCGCCCGGCATGCAGAAGGCGTTGATCTCCTTGCTGCCGATCAGATTGACCTCCCACTTCCACTGGCGGGCGCGGTCGTTCCACTCGTAGGTGTGCGGAATGATGCGCTGTGCGATGGCGCGCAGGCGGATCAGCTGCGGGTGGTTGTCGGGCGCCAGCGCCTTCTTCGAGGCCGCCTCCTGGCGCATCTGGCCGTACTGGGCGGCCGCGGCCTGCTCGACCTGCTCGGCCGACACCAGCTTGGTGAAGCTCGACTGCTTGCCGACGTCCACGCCCTCGCGCGCCAGCGCAGGCAGCGTGGCCGCGGCCAGCAGGCCGCCGGTGAACAGCCGGCGCGAGTGCAGCGCGCAGCGGCAGCCGCGCGCGTGGACCATCGCGGGCAGGGCGACCTGGGCGTCGGTGCGGAAGCTGTCGTTCATGGGGCGGAATCTACGGCAATCTCAATCGTCGGTGCCGGGTGCGGATTTCGAGGCGGCGGGGTCGGATTCAAGGGCGCGCACCGGAGCGCGCAGCCACCACAGCATCCACAACGCCGGCACGGCGGCCAGCGTCGACACGATGAAGAAAGTCGGCCAGCCGATCGATTCGGCCAGCACACCGGCCAGCGGCCCCACCCACACCCGGCCCACCGAGGCGAAGGCCGACAGCAGCGCAAACTGCGTGGCCGTGAAGCGCTGGTTGCACAGGCTCATCAGGAAGGCGACGAAGGCCGCCGTGCCCATGCCGCCGGACAGGTTCTCGAAGGCGATCACCATCAGCAGCCCGCCATCCACCGGCGTGGCGGTGGCGAGCTTGACGAAGCCCCAGTCGAAGGCCGGCAGCGTCAGCCCCGGCATCACGCCCTTGCCGTTGACAGCCAGCCACCAGAAGCCGAGGTTGCTGGCCATCTGCAGCAGGCCGAACAGGAACAGCGAGCGCCACAGGCCGAGCTTGAGCATCAGCGCGCCGCCGAGCAGCGCGCCGCCGATGGTCAGCCACAGGCCGATCACCTTATTGACCACGCCCACCTCAGCCGGCGCGTAGGCCATGCTCTTGAGCAGGAAGGGCGTCATCAGCGAACCGGCGAAGGCGTCGCCGAGCTTGTAGAGCACGATGAAGGCGAGGAAGGCCGCCGCGCCGGGCTGCGCGAAGTAGTTCGACAGGCCCGACAGCAGCGTCTCGAAGCGCGCCTTGCGCGCCGCGAACGCCGCCAGCGGCAGCGTGACGGCGATGCCGGCCAGCAGCGCGAGCAGGTCGGCCCACTTCGGCGCGGCCGGCAGCAGCGAGCGCGCCAGCGGGTTGAACACCCGGTCGGTGAGCAGGAAGCCGATCACCACCGCCACCACCAGCGCGAAGAAACCGATCAGGTCGTGGCGCGCCGCGGTCTTCGGCGCCGCCGCGGTGGCCAGCCGCGGCAGCAACAGCGCCGAAACCACCGCCGCCGCCACCATCACGCCGGCCATGAAGCGGTAGACCTCGGGCCAGGTCCAGCCGCCGCCCTGGTTCGGGTCGGTCCAGATCAGTGCCAGGCCGCCGGAGACGATCATCGCCAGGCGGTAGCCGAGCACGTTGAGCGACGAACCCAGGCCGCGCTCGGCCGCCGGCAGCAGGTCGGTGCGGTAAGCGTCGATCACCACGTCCTGAGAGGCCGAGACGAAGGCCACCGCCACCGCCAGCAGCGCGAAGGCGCGCGTGGTCTCGGTGGGCGAGGTGGCGGCCATCAGCATCAGCACACCGGCCAGCGCCAGCTGGGTGATCACCAGCCAGCCGCGGCGCCGCCCGAGCCAGGGCAGCTCGAAGCGGTCCATCAGCGGCGCCCACAGGAACTTGAAGGTGTAGGGCAGGCCCACCAGGCTGAGGAAGCCGATGGTGGCGACGTCCAGCCCCTCCATGCTCAACCAGGCCTGCATGGCCTGACCGGTCAGCGCCAGCGGCAGCCCGGAAGCGAAGCCGAGCACGGTGACGACGAGGAGGCGGTGCCAGGCGGCGAGGCGCTGCGCGGCGGTGCGGTGTTCGGTGGGCACCGGCCGATTATCCCGACGGCGCTTCAGGAGGTCGGCTTGGCGGGCGTTGATTCCTCGACCTGGCTGTCGATCGCCTTGGCGAGCGCCAGCAGCCGCTCCTTCGGCAGCTCCCCGACGATGGCGTAGCCGCAGGCCGGGTGGCCGGGGCTCGCGCCCTCCACCCAGTAGAACAGGCCCGTCTTGCCCTGCTGCTCGTAGCGGAAGGCGGCGGGGGTGCCGTCTTCCGGCTTGCGCAGGTAGACGGTCACGCGCAACGGCGCCTGGCCGGGCGGCACCTCGCCGATGGCCTGGTACATCAGCTGCGCGCTGGGGCCCTGCGCATCGGGCAGCAGGCGGCCGCCGACCAGCTCGAAGCCCTGCGCGCGCAGGTCGTACAGCTTGACCGGCATCTCGAGGCGGCGGGTGAGCCAGCCGGCGAGATGTTCTTCCTGCGCACCCACCTCGACCGGATGGCGCACTTCGGGCACGTAGACGCTGTGCGCCACCGCCGCGCGCTGCACCCAGGCGTGGCCGTTGGCCGGCGCAGGGGCCGACGCGAGCGTGGCGGCCGGGCGCTCGAGGCGCCAGACCAGCGCCGCGCCGGCCGCGCCGCCGAGCACGAAGACGGCCAGCGCTGCCGCCCAGCGCTGCCAGCCGGCGAAGGGCAGCTCGGCGCGCGCCGGGCCGCGCCGCCACACCACCTGCGCCAGGCGCTGCGGCACCGGCTCGGCCAGCACGCTCTCGAGCCGCGCGCGCAGGGCCTCGCCGTCGGCGGCCCACAGGCGCACGCGCGCGGCGTCTTCGGGGTGGTCGCGCAGCCAGGCCTCGACGCGCGCGGCCTCTTCGCCGTCGAGCTGTCCGTCGAGCCAGGCGTTGAGCAGGGTGTCGTCGATCGGGGCGTTCATGGTCGTCCGGTGTTCAGGCTCACACCACGCGGCGCAGGCCGCGCGCGTTGGCGGGCGAGCGGCCGTCGAGCAGGTCGCGCAGCGCCGTGCGTGCGCGCGAGATGCGCGACATCACCGTGCCCACCGGGATGTGCAGCACGTCGGCACATTCGGCGTAGGTGAGCTGTTCGAGGGTGACGAGCAGCAGCGGCTGGCGCTGCTCGAGAGGCAGCTTGGCCAGCGCGGCCAGCAGGTCCAGGCGCAGGCCGAGGTCGTTGCCGACGGCGGGCAGCGCATCGATCGCCGCCTCGCCGTCGACCCAGCTGACGCGTTTGTCGCGGCGGCGCTCATCCATGAAGGCGTTGTGCGCGATAGACAGCGTCCAGACGAGGATGTCGCGCCGCTGGTCGAACTGGTGCCAGTGGGCCAGCGCCCGCTCCAGCGTGGTCTGCACGAGGTCGTCGGCCGCGCTGGCGTCGAACACCAGCGAGCGCGCATAGCGCCGCAGCCGCGGGATGGTGCCCAGCAGCTGCTGACGGAAGGCGGTCGGTGCGTCCACGACGGGCATACGGCAGGGGGTGGCCGATTATTCCCCCGGCCTGCGGCAAGGGCGCGGGCGCTGCGAGACAATCCCGCGCATGACGCCGCCTACGCACGCGCCGGCCCAGGCGCGCTCGCCCACCTTCTCGTCCCTGGAGTTCCGCGCGGCGCTGGGCATGTTCGCCACCGGCGTGACGATCGTCACGGCCCGCGGCCCCGACGGCGCGCCGGTCGGCCTCACCGCCAACTCCTTCAACTCGGTCTCGCTGACGCCGCCGCTGGTGCTGTGGAGCCTGTCGCGCCGCGCCGGCTCGATGGCCGCCTTCCGCGCCGGCTCGCACTACGCGATCAACATCCTCGCCGCCGACCAGCACGCGCTGGCCGAGCGCTTCGCCAGCAAGTCGGTCGACCGCTTCGCCGGCGTGGCCTGGCACGAGGGCACGGCTGGCGCGCCGGTGATCGACGGTGCGGTGGCGGTGTTCGAGTGCTTCAACCGCAGCCGCTACGACGAGGGCGACCACGTCATCTTCGTCGGCGAGGTCGAGCGCTGCGCGCACCGCGCCGGCGCCCAGCCGCTGATCTTCCACGGCGGGCGCTACTACACCGAGCTGCCGCTGTAGCGCGGCGCGTGCCGGCTCAGCCGGCCAGGCCGGCGTAGGCGGCGTCGAGTTCCTGGGTGACCGCCGCGACCAGCGTGCGCGCGAGGTCGTGACGGCCGACACGCGCCGGCCGGCCGCTGCCGGGCAGGGACAGCGTGAACGCGCTGTCGTCGTCGACCAGCTCGACCACGCGCAGCCGCGGTTGCGCCTCGCGCAGCTCCGCGACCAGCGCCGCCCCTTCGCCGCCGGCCGCGGCCAGGCCGCAGACCAGCAGGTCGGGCGTGCGCTCGCGCAGGGCGGCGCGGGCCTGCTCCAGCGTGGCGGCCACGTCGACGCGCAGGCCGGCACGCCGCAGCAGGTCACCGGCGAGCACGCGCGAGCGCTCCAGCGGCTCGAGCAACAGCACTTGGCGCCGCGCGTCGACGTTCGTGCGCGGCAGGCCGGCGGAAGACGGCCGCGGTGCTTCGCCCGCCGGGCGTTCGCCGAGGTCGAGCATCAGCGTCACGCCGTCGCCTGCGGCGACGCGGTGCGGCGCCATGCCCCGCGCGCGGGCGAGCAGCTCGAAGAGCAGCCAGTGCACCTCGTCGATGCCGTCGGTGGGGCGCCCGCCGTCGCGGTGCACGCGCAGCACCAGCATCGGCCGCGCGGCGTCGCCGTGGCGCTCGAGCGCGACGTGCACCTCGTCGCCGAGCCGTGTCGCGTGGTCGAGCAGCAGCTCGATCAGCTGATCGAGCACGCCGGCCACGGCGCGCACCGCGAAGGCCTCACCGCGTGGCGGCGGCGCCACCAGCCGCGCGCCACGCCGCTGCGCGGCCGGCTGCCAACCCGTGCAGGCATTGACGAGTGCCTCGCGCAGGTCGATGGTCTCGACGGTGCGCGAGCCCTCGTCGCCCAGCATGCGGGCGATCTCCTGCAGCTGGATGGCCAGGTGCCGCAGCCGCTCCACGGCCGCGGCGACCTCTTCGGGCCGCGCCACCGCGGCCGCACCGGGGGCCATGCGGCGCTGCAATGCATCGAGCGAGACGGCGAAGGCCTCGCCGACCTTGCCGAGCAGCTCGGGCGGAATGTTCACGGTGTTCATGATGCGACTCCCTCAGGCGTTGGTGGCCGCCAGCACCTCGGGCAGGTCGGTGAGGCCGGCCAGCACCTTGGCGATGCCGTCCTGGCGCAGCGTGGCCATGCCGCCGGCCCGCGCCGCGGCCTGCAGCGAGGCCGCGTCGCCCCGGTGGCGGATCAGCCGGCGCACTTCGTCGTCGGCCAGCATCAGCTCGTGGATGCCCATGCGGCCGTGGTAGCCCGTACCGCCGCAACGGTCGCAGCCGCGCCGGCGGCGCAGGCGGATACGACCCTGCGCGTCGCCGTGCTCGGCCTGCCAGCGCTGGCGCAGCGCCGCAATCGCGTCGCCCGCCGGCGCGACGACATGGGCGCCGAGGTACTGCGCAGCCAGCGCGTCGAGCTCGTCCTCGCCGGCCGCCTCGCTGTCGCTGCAGTGCGTGCACAGCGTGCGCACCAGGCGCTGGGCGAGGATGGCCAGCAGCGAATCGGAGAAGTTGTACGGGTCCAGGCCGATCTCCAGCAGCCGCGCGATGCTCTCCGGCGCCGAGTTGGTGTGCAGGGTCGAGAGCACCAGGTGGCCGGTGAGCGAAGCCTCCACCGCGATGCGCGCGGTCTCCTCGTCGCGCATCTCGCCGATCATGATTACGTCGGGGTCGGCGCGCAGGAAGGTGCGCATCGCCGCGGCGAAGGTCCAGCCGATGCGCGCGTTGACCTGCACCTGGCGCAGTCCTTCCTGGGTGATCTCCACCGGGTCTTCGGCGGTCCAGATCTTGCGGCCCTCGGTGTTGATGTCGCGCAGCACCGAGTGCAGCGTGGTGGTCTTGCCGCAGCCGGTGGGGCCGCAGATCAGCACCAGGCCGTAGGGCTTGGCCGCCGCCGTGCGCAGCGCCTGCAGGTTGCGCGGCGCCAGGCCGATCTCGTCCAGCGGCATCGGCTTGCGGCCGCCGAGCAGGCGCAGCACCACGTCCTCCAGGCCGCGGTGGGTCGGCACGGTGACGACGCGCAGCTCGACGTGCGCGCCGCCGAAGCGCGCGAAGCCGATCTTGCCGTCCTGCGGCTTGCGGTGCTCGGAGATGTCGAGCTCGGCCATGATCTTGATGCGCGCGACGATGGCGAAGCGCAGCCGTGCGGGCAGCTCCAGCAGCGGCACCAGTTCGCCGTCGACGCGCAGGCGCACGCGCACCGGGCGCGGCTCGTCGGCCGTCTCGATGTGGATGTCGGAGGCGCCGCGGCGCACCGCCTCCTCGACCAGCGAGTTGACCAGCCGCACCAGCGTGTTGTCCGACTCGGAGAACACCTCCGCATCGGCCGGCACGGCGGCCTCGGGCGCGCTGCGCAGCTGCGCGGCGAGGTCGCCGAGGCTGGCGCGAACCGGGGCGTCGGCAGCACCCTGCGCCTGCGCGGCGGCATAGGCGCGGTGGATCGCCGGCATCAGGCTGCCGGGCAGCGCCATCAGCGGGCGGATGCGCCGCTGGGTGGCGAAGCGCAGCTGCTCGAGCAGCGCATGGTCCCAGGGGTCGGCCATCAGCACGGTCAGCGTGTCGCCGTCGAGCAGCAGCGGCAGCACGCCGTCGCGCTCGGCCACGGCGCGCGGCAGCAGCGCCAGCACGTCGGCGTCGGGCACGAGCGCCTGCGGATCGACCACGCGCACGCCCTGCCACTCGGCCATCGCCATGCGCAGGCGCAGCTCGGACAGCGCGCCGAGGTCGACGAGGATGCGGCCGAGCGTGCGGTGCGGGCCGGGCCGCGCCTGCACGGCCAGCGCACGCTGCAGCGTGGCGGCGTCGATCAGGCCGGCGCGCAGCAGCGCCTGGCCGAGGTGCGGCGCGGCGACGTCACCCGTCGGGTCGTCGCGCAGCGCCTCGCGCAAGGCCTCGCAGCTGGCCGGGCGCAGGGCCTGCGGGCCGGGCCGGGCGGGTTCGTCCAGCGGGATCGGGTGGGTCGGCAGCTCGCCGGGTCCGGTGGTCAGGGCCGCATCGGCGCGGCCGTGGAAGAAGCGGGGGTCGAGGTTCATGCGGTCTCGGTGCGATACCCCCTATGGTGCCGCCTTGAAATCGCAAGTGGCGACGCCACCTGCCACGAAGTCTCGCCTTCCGAGGGAAATTCACCATGCACGTCGTCTGCAGCCAATGCGGCACCACCAACCGCATCCCCGATGAACGCCTCGCCCAGGACCCCGTGTGCGGCCGCTGCGGCGCCGAGCTGCTCGCCGGCGAGCCGGTGGAATTGACCGATGACAATTTCGACGCGGTGACTTCGCGCACCGAGCTGCCGGTGGTGGTCGATTTCTGGGCCAGCTGGTGCGGCCCGTGCCGGATGATGGCGCCGCAGTTCGCACAGGCTGCGAAGCAGCTCAAGGGCCGCGCGCTGCTGGCCAAGGTCGACACCGACGCCAACCCGCAGGTCGCCTCGCGCTTCGCGATCCGCAGCATCCCGACGATGGTCAAGCTGCAGGGCGGCCGCGAGGTGCAGCGCACCTCGGGCGCGATGCAGGCGGGCCAGATCGTGAACTGGGTGGGCTGAGCCGGCTCAGCCCGCGGCGGCCCGCCGCGCCGCGAAGTCCACGAACCAGGGCACGCAATCGGCGTTGGCCATCGCGTCGAGCTTGAACACCTGCTCGGCCGGCGTGCCCATCAGCAGCTTCTTGACCGGCAGCTCCATCTTCTTGCCCGACAGCGTGCGCGGGATGCCCGTCACCTGGAAGATCTCGTTCGGCACATGGCGCGCCGACAGCGCCTCGCGGATCGCCTGCTTCAGGCGCTTCGTCAACGCCTCGTCGAGCACCGCGCCTTCGCGCAGCACCACGAACAGCGGCATGTAGCTCTCGCGGCCCAGGTACTCGAGGTCGACCACCAGGCTGTCGAGCACCTCGGGCTGCGCCTCCACCGCGCGGTACAGCTCGGCCGTGCCCATGCGGATGCCGTGGCGGTTGATGGTCGCGTCGCTGCGGCCGTAGATGATCGCGCCGCCGCGCGGGGTGATGCGGATCCAGTCGCCGTGGCGCCAGACACCGGGGTACATGTCGAAGTAGCTGTCGAGGTAGCGCCGGTTCCCCTCGTCGTTCCAGAAGCGCAAGGGCATCGACGGCATCGGCTTCACGCACACCAGTTCGCCCACTGCGTCGACCAGCGCGCGCCCGCGGCCTTGCGCATCGGGCTCGCTCCAGGCCTCCACCGCTGCGCCGAGGCAGCGGCACTGCATCTCGCCTTCGACCACCGGCAGCGTGATCAGCCCGCCGACGAAGGCGCCGGCGAAGTCGGTGCCGCCGCTGATCGGCGTGAGCCAGATGCGCTGGCCGTCGACCTGGGGCATGTGCTCCCAGATCCAATGGTAGGCGTCGGTCGCCAGCGGCGAGCCGGTCGAGCCGATGGCGCGCAGCTTCGACAGGTCGGCCGCCTTCGCCGGATCGAGCCCGGCCTTCAGGCAGTTGGCATAGAAGGCCGCGCCGGCGCCGAAGAAGGTGGCACCGGCCTCGGCGGCGAACTGCCAGATGGTGTTCAGGTCGACGCGGCCCGTCTTCGCGCTCGGCCCGCCCGGGTTGCCGTCGAAGGTGCACACCGTGGTGCCGCCGAGCAGCGCGCCGGGTTGGGTGTTCCACATGATCCAGCCGGTGGAGCTGTACCAGTGGTAGCGGTCGCCGGTGTCGACGCTGGCGCCGACGTTGTTGTGCAGCGCCCCCATCTTCAAGGCCTCGAGCATCACGCCACCGTGGCCGTGCACGATGGGCTTGGGCAGGCCGGTGGTGCCGCTCGAATACACCACCCACAGCGGGTGGTCGAAGGGCAGCCACTCGGGCTCGAAGGGCCGATCGTCGGCCGTCAACGCGGCGAAGTCGTGCAGCGTGCGGCCCGGTGCCGCCAGCGCCGACGCATCGGCCGCATCGTCGCGGTAGCGCAGCAGCACCGCGTGCTGCACGCTCGGCAGTTCGGCCAGCAGCTGGCGCAGCACCGGCAGGCGGTCGTGCTCGACGCCGCCGTACACATAGCCGTCCACGCCGATCAGCACCTTCGGTTCGATCTGGCGGAAGCGGTCGAGCACCGCCAGCGGGCCCATGTCGGGCGAGCACACCGACCAGATCGCGCCCAGGCTGGCCGTGGCGAGGAAGGCTACCACCGCGTGCGGCGTGTTGGGCAGGAAGGCGCAGACGCGGTCGCCACGCTGCACGCCCATGCCGCGCAGCGCCGCGGCCAGCGATGCGACCTGGCGGCGCAGCTCGACCCAGCCCAGTTCCTGCATCCGGCCCTGCTCGCGCATGCGCTCGTTCTGGAACACGATCGCCGGGTGCCCCGCCGCATGCGCCGCCTCGGCGTGGCGCAGCACCTGGCGCGCATAGTTGACCTGCGCACCTTCGAACCAGCGCGCGCCGGGCATCACCGGCTCGGCCAGCACGCGCGCGAAGGGTGTGGGCGACTCGATGGCGAAATAGTCCCACACCGAACCCCAGAAGGCCTCGAGGTCGTTCACCGACCAGCGCCACATCGCTTCGTAGCCCTCGATCGTGGTCGGGTCGAAGCGCAGGCCGCGCTGCGCCTCCAGCCAGCGCGTGAACTTCAGGATCTGCGGCTCGGGCAGCGTGCTCATGCGGATGTCTCCAGGTCGACCCCGGTGTAGACCCAGGTGTCTCGTGCAAAGGGATGCCGCCACCAGCCGCGCACGCGCGACTGCAGCAGGTCGTTGAGAACGGTGTGCACGTGCACCTTGTACGGCATGTGCGCCACCAGCAGGTTCTTCGCCT
>VFQN01002179.1_pt1 | contig 31016 bp, 14 predicted proteins | sample 3512371 | NCBI WGS metagenome assembly VFQN01 (sample SAMN10412370, study PRJNA504923) | tailings metagenome | isolation source: Replicate 2 from Balatoc abandoned mine | place: Philippines: Itogon, Benguet | collected 2017-08-28 | reverse complement strand
ATCACAATCAGACATTATTTCAAGAATTGGAATGGATTATCATTTTAAAAGTATTGCACTCGGCGTAATTGATACGCGCGATGTTCTTTACTTTTTAAGCGTTGCCTTTTTATTTTTATTTCTAACTGTTCTTAACTTAAAATCGTTGAAATCCTAATGAAAACAGTACAACATAATTTTAAAAAAATCATCGTTATTCTGGCTGTTTTGGTTGGAATAAATATTGCCGGACATTTTGTTTTCAAGCGATTTGATTTAACAGCAGACAAACGTTATACTTTATCCAATACTTCGTTAAAAATTGTTGACGAAGTAGCAGAACCTCTTTATATAGACGTTTTTTTGGATGGAAATTTTCCGGGAGAATTCAAAAAACTACAAACCGAAACCCAACAATTATTAGAGGAGTTTAAAGCCGAAAACTCTAACGTTATCTTCCAATTTGTAAATCCATTGGAAGAAGAAGAAAATCGTGACGCAACTATAAAATCCTTTTTAGAACGCGGTTTAACTCCTGTAAATGTAACTGTAAACGATAAAGGTCAACAAACCCAAGAAGTAGTTTTTCCATGGGCAATTGCTACATGTGGTGATAAAAGTGTAAAAGTTCCGTTATTAAAAAATATGATGGGCGCATCGACTGCCGAAAAAGTAATCAGTTCGGTTCAACATCTTGAATATGCTTTTGTGAATGCTATCAATACCGTTTCAAAAGAGAAACAGAAAAAAATAGTTATTCTGAATGGTAACGGTGAATTGGAAGACAAATACATTGCTGATTTTATCAAATCGGTCAGAGAAAATTATTTCATTGCTCCTTTTACTTTGGATTCTGTTTCAAAACAACCTAATGAAACACTGAAACATCTAAAAAAATATGACTTAGTAGTCGTAGCAAAACCTACTCAAGTTTTTACTGATTCTGAGAAACAAGTACTTGATCAGTATGTGATTAACGGTGGAAAAACATTATGGTTAATGGATCAAGTAAGTATGGATATGGATAGTTTATACAATGAAACCGGCGCTAACATAGCTTTTCCTCGCGATTTGAATTTGAATGATATGTTCTTTAAATATGGCATCCGCATTCGTCCCGATTTGATTAAAGACATTATGGCAACGCCAATCGCTTTAGCAACAGGCCAACAAGGAAGCGCAACACAATACACGCAATTTCCATGGTTATTTTCTCCGGCTATTTACAGCGAATCGAAAAACCCGATTGTGAGCAATCTTGATATTATAAAATTTGAATTTACGAATCCGATTGAACTCTTAAAAAACGACATTAACAAAACGGTTCTATTGACGTCTTCCAAGTATTCTAAACTCATCGGAACGCCTTCTGAAATAAGTTTGAGTATGGTAGAAGATCGTCCGGAACAAAAGGAATTTGTTGGTGGTGGTAATTATCCGGTTGCTGTTTTATTGGAAGGGAAATTTCATTCCGTTTTTGAAAACAGAATTTTAGCTTTTAAAGATGATACTTTTAAAAGTAGTGGAAAAGACAACAAAATGATTGTAATTTCAGATGGTGATGTAATCAAAAATCAATTGGATAAAAACTTTCAACCGTTGGAATTAGGCTATGACAAATGGACAAATAATCTATACGCCAACAAAGAATTTTTGATGAATTGCGTAAATTATTTGCTAAATGACAATGGACTTATCAACATCCGAAGCAAAGAAGTTAATTTACCAATGTTGGACAAAGAGAAAGTACATTCAGAATACACACAGTCACAAGTTATAACCGTTGGTTTACCGCTGATTATTCTGTTATTATTTGGAGTTGCATTTACCTTTTTGAGAAAAAGAAAATATAGCAAGTAATGTTAATAAAAAACTTTTTGAAATCTATTAGTTTAAGATATATTTGTAAAAAATAAAAAATTCAGATGAAATTCATTGTATCGAGTTCATACTTATTAAAACAATTGCAAGTTTTAGGTAGTGTTATCAACAGTAGTAACACTTTACCTATTTTAGATAACTTTCTATTTGAATTGGATAACAAAACGCTAACCGTTTCTGCGTCTGATTTGGAAACAACAATGTCTGCCACTCTTGAATTAGAGTCAGACAGCAAAGGAAGTGTAGCTGTTCCGGCAAAACTTTTATTAGATATACTAAAAACATTTCCGGAGCAACCTTTAACTTTTACCGTTGAAGAAAATAGTACCATAGAAATCAGTTCAAATTCAGGGAAATATGCTATTGCTTATGCTCCGGGAGAAGAATTTCCTAAAGCAGTAGTTTTAGATGAACCTTCTTCAACTATTGTTCCTGCCGATGTTTTGGCAACAGCAATAAGCAAAACTATTTTTGCGGCCGGAAACGATGATTTACGCCCGGTAATGAGTGGTGTTTTCTTTCAATTTTCTCCGGAAGGATTAATTTTTGTAGCTACTGATGCTCATAAATTGGTAAAATATGCGAGAACTGACGTAAAAGCTTCTCAAGTAGCTGATTTTATTATGCCTAAAAAACCTTTAAATATTTTGAAAAGTATTTTAGGTGCAACCGATAGCGAAGTAACTATTGAATACAACGATTCTAATGCCACTTTCTCTTTTGACAGTTATGTATTGACTTGTCGTTTAATTGATGGAAAGTATCCTAATTATGAAGCGGTCATTCCAAAAGAAAATCCAAATAAATTAATGATTAACAGAACGTTATTCTTAAGCTCTGTGCGTCGTGTTGCGATTTTCTCCAACAAAACTACACATCAAATCCGTTTAAAAATTGCCGGAGCTGAATTGAATATTTCTGCAGAAGACATTGATTATTCAAACAAAGCAGAAGAGCGTTTGACTTGTGACTATCAAGGTGACGACATTCAAATTGGTTTTAACTCGCGTTTCCTTTCTGAAATGTTGACTAATTTAACTTCGGATGAAATTCAGTTGGAAATGTCTATGCCAAACCGTGCCGGAATTTTAACACCAATCGATGGTCTAGATGAAGGCGAAACCGTAACCATGTTGGTTATGCCGGTTATGCTTAATAATTAAACTAACTAACCAATTTTTATATTCGAAAACCGTTTTGGTGAAAATCAAAGCGGTTTTTTTATGCTATAAAATTTTACCTTTGTAAAAAATTACAAAATGATTTCACAAGAAACGATTGTTGCTTTGGCTTCGCCTTCGGGTGCCGGTGCCATTGCGGTTATAAGGATATCAGGAAAAGATGCCATCACTATTGCTGAAAGTGTATTTCAATCGGTTTCAGAAAAAAAAATCAGTAATCAGAAAACACATACTATACATCTTGGTCATATCGTTGATGAAGGAAAAACATTTGACCAAGTACTCCTTTCTATTTTTAAAAATCCAAATTCTTATACCGGCGAAGATGTGGTTGAAATTTCATGTCACGGTTCGACTTATATTCAACAACAAATTATTCAGTTATTACTTCGTAAAGGTTGCCGAATGGCACAAGCCGGTGAATTTACATTACGCGCTTTTTTAAACGGAAAGCTGGATTTATCACAAGCCGAAGCTGTTGCCGATTTAATTTCTTCGGATAATGAAGCCTCACATCAAATCGCAATGCAACAAATGCGTGGCGGATTTAGTTCTGAAATTGCCAAATTAAGAGAAGAACTGTTGAATTTTGCTTCATTAATTGAATTAGAATTAGACTTTGCTGAAGAAGATGTAGAATTTGCCGACAGAACGCAATTCAAGGAATTATTAACCCGTATTGAATTTGTCTTAAAACGATTGATAGATAGCTTTGCTGTTGGAAACGTAATTAAAAATGGAATTCCTGTCGCTATCGTTGGCGAACCAAATGTTGGAAAATCAACGCTTTTGAATGCATTACTAAACGAAGATCGAGCCATTGTTTCTGATATTGCCGGAACAACACGCGATACCATTGAAGACGAATTAGTCATTAACGGTATTGGCTTTCGATTCATTGATACTGCCGGAATTCGTGAAACCAAAGATGTGGTAGAAAGCATTGGCATCAAAAAAACGTTTGAAAAAATTGAACAAGCGCAAGTAGTTTTGTATTTGTCTGAAAGTCAAAAGTCAAAAGTCAAAAGTGACGAATTAACTATTGAAATTGAGAAGGTAAAAAACAAATATTCCAACAAAACCATCGTCGCCATCATCAATAAAGTAGATTTATTGTCTAATGAAGAGGTTAGACACATTAAAGAGCAACTTTCGACTTTTGATTTTCAACTTTCAACTATTTTTATTTCTGCCAAACAAAAAACAGGCATTGATGAATTAAAAAATCAACTTTTATCTTTTGTAAACACTGGAGCATTGCGTAATAATGAAACCATAGTAACCAATACTCGTCATTATGACTCATTACTAAAAGCATTGGAAGAAATCCAAAAAGTACGTTTCGGACTTGACAGCGGTCTATCTTCAGATCTGATGGCAATTGACATCAAACAAGCTTTATACTATTTTGGAGAAATTACCGGGGAAGTTACAAATGATGAGTTACTGGGTAATATTTTCGCTAATTTCTGTATCGGAAAATAGGAAAACAAAACATTAGAGTTGCTTTTTTAATTTTAAAAGAGTTGTTTATAGAAATTTTAGAATAATATTTTGATATTATTTACCAAGAGATATAAAATTGTGAAATAATGCATAAGTAATAACACCTATGAAGTTTTTTGCCCCTGTTTTTTCCATCAGATTTCTCTTGTGTTTTTCCACTGTCTTGGGACTAATGTTTAACTCATATGCTATCTGTGTCCCACTATATTCTTTCAACGTTAAACGAACAATATCCATCTCCCTATCTGAAAAGATTAAAAGCTCTTTGGGTTTAGAGGTCACTGTAGAATCTTCCAAAATATGTTGTATTACAGTTGTAAGACTTTTTTCAAAATAAAATCCGCCGTCATTCAGTTTCAGTATAGCGTTCTCTAATTCAGACGGATCTGTATTCTTGGTAAAGTAGCCATGTACTCCCATTTCCATCACTGTCTTTATAGTACTCTCTTCATTTAGAAGAGTAAGAATCAATATTTTTATATCAGGGTACCGTTCATTTATTTTCAAAGAGGTTTCAAAGCCGTCCATTTCAGGCATCTGTAAATCAAGAAGCAATATGTCTACAGCAGTGGATTCTAGTTTTTCTAGAAGTTCTTTCCCATTGGAAGCTTCCACTACCACTTGCATATTCTCAAAACTACCTACCAAGAGACTAAGACTTTTTCTGAAAAGTGTATGATCATCAGTAATCGCTATTTTTAACATTGTTCTGTTCTTAAACGGATTAATATTATGTTTCCTTTATCAGCAGGCATTTGTATAAGTGATGCCCCAATATGTTTAGTTCTAGATATAATATTCTTCAATCCCATTCCGGAAGTATCCTTGAGACTTTCATAGAAATCAAAAGGGCTACCGTCATCCGTTATCTGTACTTCAATTCGATTATCAATCTCCTGAATGGAACAATTGACACTACTGACTTTTCCATGTTTGAGCATATTAGAGATTAATTCCTGAATAATGCGATACAACTCGTAAGCATCAGAAGAAGAAACAGGTATATCTCTTTGATAGTATTGACACGTTACTGTGATATTATTCCATTTTCGTACCCTATCAAAATAGTCATTTAATGTAGGGACAATCCCCATAGTATCCAACAAAGGTGGCATTAAGTTGTAACTTATCGACTGAACATCTGTCAACATATTTCCCAATGCTGATTTTATTTCTTCTAATACAGGTTTATTTGACGAATCCTGCTCCTTCTGATCCAAAAACGTTATATAATTACGAATGGCATTCAAATCTCCACTTATACCATCGTGAAAATCCGAGGCAATCCGTTTTCTTTCTCTCTTTTCAGACTCCAGAGAGACTCTTAACAGGTTTTCAGATTCGGTTTGCCTGATTTTATGCACTCTCTTTTGGTACATTATGGTAACGAACAACACTATAAGGGTCATAACAACCATTATTGCAGTTCCAATCCAAAAAAAAATTTTCAGTCCTGTTTCATTTTCCATACTCCAAGACACAAAAGAATCCTCAAAACTAGTGTGGCAATTACATTTACCAACCAGAAATCGTAGAAATAAAGATTACTGTTTAAAATAAAGATACTCGATAAAAATAAAAAAATTGTACTTGAATAGTAAATGGTCAATCCTACAATAAAATATAATATATCTTTTTGCCACAAATTAGGCACATCCATCTTTTCAAATAAATTTCTAAACCATAATGAGGCAAAGGTAAAAACAAAAATCGTAATAGAACTCCTGTTTATTGCAGATGAAACGAATCTGTCATTATCACTCCAAAAATAGAATGATATGCCATAGACCACAATAAACAGGATAAAAAATATTCTGAAAAAATGTTTATAATCAGGTTTTAGTAAATGAAAAAAGAAATAATACAATGTCAAAAAACTCAAAAAAGGATACAGCTGAAACCAATAAGAGGTATTTATCTTTAATAATACTGAACCAAAAAATTCATAAAAACTGGCTATAGCCGTAAGCCACAAAAAAGGTACAACTGTATGGTTCTTATCAAAAGCTATTTTCTTTACAAATAACAAAAACAAAGGAAGAACCCCTACAAAAAGAGCTATGTAGAAAACGACTATATACAAAATTTATTTTTTTATCAAATCACTTGATTTTGGACACACATTTGGACAAGGTGTCAACTCTTCTAAAATCACACCATTAGTCATATCTTCCCCTGATTTATCTACTCCTACTAACACAAGGTTCATTCTTTTTTCCTCTGTATTATATCCGTTATAAATGCGTATACCAATACAACCCTCCTGTTCCAAAATTAGCTTTAATTTATCAGAACCTGCAAAAAAAGATTTAATGGCATCTAAATTTTTCTCTTGGAAAGAATGAGTGTATTTTACCGCTTGTTCAAGTGTAATTACTTCTGAACTGTTTTTGTCTAATGTCATAAGATTGTGTATTAAAATTTTGCTGACAAATTTCTATTAATCTTTTAAAAACATCAATACGGGAAAACCCGTATTTTTTTGACATTTTTTTTTACAGTCACTGCTCTAAATTAATAAGCAAATTCATTTTTACAAACATAAATATTATTTTTAGCGTTGTGGCACATTTTCAATATGTCTTTGTAATTGCTATAGAGAATCCTCTAAACTATTTATTGAAAAAATACGGGTTTTCCCGCATTGCCTAACAAATCTTATCTCAATATATTTACAACAAACATAATTTTAAAAAAAGTGTTTGATTTTTACCCTGATTGGTTTGGCGATGAAATCTATATAGGATCAAGTGACACATTAATTGTTACAGAACTAGGAGATAAATATACAATAAGGAACTTTCAGCTTTTCAGTAACCAATGGGAATGGCAAAACAATAACCGTAACCAATTGTAGTTTCAGGGCTTACAGATAAAGAATAAATTAACAGAGAATATATGGAGCTTTATGTCAGAAATAATAAATAATACTCAAACTCAACAAACTACTAACTCTAATCAGGGAACTAACAGAGTTCCCAAATTAGACGCCAAGTCATTTTTCTTTTTGGAAGATGGAGTTTTTACTCAACAAGCAAATAATGCATTTGATATTATTTCTGACAATGAGTTTAGAACTACTTCTTTAGTGACAATATCTGCTAAAAAAATTATTAGTATTTGTTCCGGTCAAGTTTTTTTACAACCTTATACAGGTGATGATGATAAAGTAAATCTGATATTGAAACCCTACAGACAACCTGTAGCCGGTTTGGCAATTAAGTACTTCATATATAGAGGGCTACCTAAAAATCAATTTTTAGACTCTTCAAATAAAGTTTTAACAACAGGTTCAGGTTTGATAACCCATATACGAACAGAGTTTAATAATTTTTATCAGCAAGATGCCAGTTTAACTTCTCAACAGCCTGAACTTTTTGGTAAATATATAGGTTATCCCGATTCGGCAGCACCAACAAATGAAGCTCAGGTTGGAACAGATTTAATAGATGAGTATTTCTATAAAATATCACAAACCTTTGAAGATGAAACTGGTGATATCACAAATGCTAAACGTGCTTTCGAGATGCCAATGATTCCGGCAGGACTTGACCTGACAACAGCGATTAGCGGAGAAATAGGATTAGATATAGTGCTTAATTATGGTGATTATTATATTGAAAATGATCCGAATCCATTCAAGCTCGATTTAAACTTTGCCAGAGCGCCGCATAATATAATCAACGTTTCGGCTATTACAGATGCTTACCAAAAGAAACTAATGCGAGAAAATATTATCCAATTCATTGACCCTGCAGCTTTCTATGGTTTGCATGCCAACGGAGGAAAGATATCTAAGTTTGGGGTTACTGCTCCGATAGAAACACCTGCGGATATTTATACATTAATAAGTCCCTTTGTTACTAAAAACACTATTTATATTTATGTTCAAAGTAACCGACAGCGATCCTATAATTTTTATAATAAATATGCAGTCAGCGAAACCAATACAAATAATTTAAAAATTGGTTTAAGCGAAGCCACTTTAGCAGAAACCACTTTTGAAACTAACAGTTGGCCTGTAAAGGTTTTCTCAACTGCACCAGTTGCTAGTAGTACTAAACAAACCATTGCGTTACAATTTACAACAGATAAAAACCCTAATGTAAGTTTGTATGGAGACATGGCGAATATTGGATCTGCTAACCAAGAAAATTTTGTAGATGCTACTGACCTTATTCCTATTCCTGTTGAAGGAATACCTGCGACACCGTTTACAAAAACAATATTACTTCATTCTCCAATTGCCAACAATCAAAACATTGCTTCATTTATTCAATTATTATATATAGGTAAAAACATTATTTTGTCTAAGCCTGGTGTTGATGATGGCGACCCAGCAACTCCGCCACCAGATGATATATTATTTACCACAAAATATATGGATGATGTGTTTGATTTAATAGATGCCACTTCGTTTTTACAAGCTGATAAAATTTACCATGTTCACAGCTATAAGCCCATTTTGTACAACCAACAAGAAATTGATAAAAATAGGAAACGTGTTATAGCTTTTACTCAACGAACACAAAATACCATTGCCGTTAGTGAAACCGAAAACCTTACTTTGTTTACCTATTTAGCCATTGTAGAAAACGAGCAAAGTAGCCATTCTAATTATTCTCCCAATGCATCTAGTAATAAAGAAGCAACTGGATATGGAGTGCAAAGTGTTGGTGAATTTTATACAGTGCCAAATTTACCAAGTAGTGAGTTTGTGAAGATATTAAATTTCTCAAATGGTTTAGATTCGACAAAAGGATTACAATTGCGAACTACTAACAATAGTAATCCAACATCTATGATACTTGGAATAACAGAACAAGAAAATACGTCTATAAAGGATTTTATAGCACAACAGAATTTTAACAATCCTAGATTATTTTTAAGCGATTCGCAAAGCAGAGAATCGGATTATTATATTAGTTCTGAAGATATTAAATTTAAAACATATTACATCGATATAATTTCGGAAAATAATAGTGGGGAGATTATTCATACCAGCAGCGGACTGAATGTAAAAGTTTATTCTTTGGATGGATTAGTTTTCTTTAGCAGTAACTATGCTAAGTACGCCGAATTTTTAGATAGCAGTATTAAAATGTTAAAACTTGAAGTATAATGGCATTAGACGCAGTAGTATTGGAAGATGGGCTAATAATTTACCTTAACGAAATTAGTCAAGATTCAGAATTTACATTAGGTCAAACTGATATTATGTTTGCATCTACAGGGAGAGTATCAAAATTTAAGGCTAACTTAAGTTTAGAGCACGATTATTTTATGGCAATTTTTTCGACATTAGACTCGAGTTTTATGGGGTATTTTCCAGAAGTTGAATTTTGGGAATCTTCAAATCCCGATAAGACACATGCAAATGTAATCAATTTCGATAAGAATGATTCTAGACTTTTCAGAGACAGTTACCTTGGTTCTTCATATACAATAAAGAAGAACACTACAATTGCAGAGGACACTTTCGTTGTCATGTTTTCAAGAGAATTGATTATTAATGAGAATAAGATAAGAAACCGCATTTGGAAGTTTAGATTTAAAAGTAAGAAAGAAGCATATCCAGGTTACCAATCACTTAAATTAGAAGTTAAAAATGGCAATAGAATAGAGATTGATGGAAGAGTAATTACAAAGAATGATATTCAGCAATTTCCCGATTTCTCACCATTATTTGTTGATGAAAATTTAGAGAGCGAATTACATAACTATTACCAAAGTATTTCACAAAAAGCTTTTCTTCAACCAGATGGGACTTATGATTTTGACAATGAAGGATGGTCGGGATTAACTGTTCTTGATGTAGTGCATTTATTTCATGATTTACTTAAAAATACTGAATTTGTAAACTATATTTCAATAAATAATCTTAAAATAGCTTTTGACAAGCATTTTCTTATAATAAAAGATACTCCGAATAATATTATAAGTACTAAAAATTTTGATCAATATTACACATTAGAATATTATTCATTGTTAAGAATTAAGCTTTTAGAATTCAAGTATTGGGTACAAGGAGTTGCATTTAAGCCAACAAGTTTGTTTGATTATGCGATTAATCGACCTTCAGTTCAAGATTTTATCGTTCGAATCGTAGGTATATTCAATCCCTTAGAGCTATCTGCTATAGACTTCGATATAAGAAAAGGATATTTGAAAGATATGCTTAGCGATAATAATGTTACAGGTAGATGGTGGCCCTTTTACTCTGATCTAAAATTGACAGAAGAAGAAGTTGTGGTTAAATTGGTTCAATCTTTTACACTTAAATTTAATACGAGTAATGAGATAGAATTTAATTATGAGGATATCAATAAATTTATGCATCTATTAGCAGAACCACCTTTTTATGATTCTACTGATGTTAAGACAACTTTTTTTGAAGTATTGTATAATGCCGTTGATCCCGATGTGATTTTTGGTGGTGCTGGGGCCAGAGGACAACTAATGGAAGCCATATATACTCTTTGGAAAAACAGTGTTTTTAACCCTAAAAGTGTAGTGCCTGGTTATACTGCTTATCAATACCAATATTTTGATAATCACGCTTATTGGAAATTTGAAGATGATTTGATTCCTCTAGATCAAAAGTCAGTTGATTACAGCGCTGCACCAAGAATATTACCCTATTCATCCGAGAAAAATTGGCTTTGGTATTCCGATAATATGAATTTTAACTTCTATGGTAAAGAAATAGAAGTAAAAAAGATAAAAGAAGGTTCTTTAAGTGATGGAACTCATTATTCTGAAACACCATATGCATATTATCATATTTTTCAACCTATTAATCTTCTTAAATTTAATAAAGCAGAAACATTTGTTAGTATTCCTATCGATTCTCAAATTTTAAAAGAGACGGAAAATCCTTGCGATATCGAATCTTTGGGAAGAGGTACTAATTTGCCTATTTTTTATCTAAAATACATAGATGACATTGGAGATAAGAAGGACACAGAGGAAACTGTGATGATCACTGTAGATATTGTGACTACGTTTTTAGGAGGCTGGGGAGTTGCACGACGACTTCTTGCAGAAGGTGCTGCTATTGCCATCAAAAATCTAGCGGCTACTGCGTTAAATGACGGTATTGCGGTAGCTATAAGTGGACTTACGACAATAGTAAAGGAAAATTTATTAAGAGTTTTGAAGGCTGTAGGAGTTTCTTCATTAGAATTTATTTTAGGAGTAACTAATATTTTACATAGTGTTTCTACTGGAAATTGTGACAACTATAATAATTGTAACAGCACACCTCCGACTCCAGACCAACAACCAGATTATGATAATTACGTAAGATGCCAAACAATACAAAAATGGTTATTTGCTTTAGAAATAGTAACGCTTTCTGGAGATGCAATTGCTAAAAGGTTTTTCAAAAAAACCACTAAAGAGTTAAATGATGTTTTACCTCCTAATAAACCCAATAATAGTATTTTTGATGATATTGATAATGACACCTATGGAACATTAAAAAATTCAATTAATAATATTGTAAATGAAATCGAAACAGTTATCGATAATATTGATACTTTTATTGATGAGTTGCCGAATGCTCTGAAAAATAGATTACTTGACCCAAACATTACGACACTCGAAAAGCAAGCATTTTTCGATGATTTTAAAGATGCAACTGATGATATGCTAAGTTCGATAGCACATAACAATGCCGCTGCTTTTGATAGATGGTCAACTTTATACCATCTTGATGCTGTAGATAGAACAACTATAAATGTTATTATAAATCGTGATGGTTTATTTGATAAATTTGTTCTTTTTTGCAGTAGAGCTAATATTAATCGAGGCTTATCCAAATTAAATGCCGCTGACAGATTAAAATTTGTACAAAAATATACGAGTTCTCCATTCAATTTTTCTCCTGCGCAATTAGACAAAATTAATGATAGTCCTTCATTATTTGAATTACTAACGACACATATGAATAACCCACATGTTTCGCTTTCAAACATGCTCGATGATGTTGACATTTTAGACATTATAAACAAACCAGGACTTCCTAATTTTATTATTGATTTTCATATAGTTAAATTATCACAAGCATTAAGAAAAACGTGCAAAAAATTTGATAAGATAACGTCACATACTCCAATGAATGCGTTAGAGTTAGAAAATTTTTATCGAGGAAATATTCCTGCATTAGATGGTAGTGGTGCCTTTAACACTTTATCGACTATTGTTAAAAACAAACTAAAAAAATCATGTAAATTAGCTACACAAACTAAGATTTACTCTGGAGATACAGTCGTGTCAACACTATTTGAAAATTATCTTTCTGGAAAAATTAGAGACATAAGAAAAAAAATATCGACAGCAATTCTTCCATCTTGGCTTACCGATCCTTCTAATGATGAATTCTATGATGTGTTTATTAAAAAAGCAGTAGACTTGGGACATCCTGTGCCAACAAATCGAATGTTTGATACTGAGTTAAAATATGTATTTAATTTTATGATGAACCACTGGAACCAAGGTGACCGATTTGATATAGTTATTAAATCATCATATCACATGTGCGCACATTGCCAAGGAGCTTTGAGCTATTTAATAGAAATGGGTCAAAAACAGGGAAAAAAAATTAATATAAAAATTATTTCTGATAAAGAGGTAGAAGGATATGGAGATTTAGTCAGTAAATTTCCACAATAAATTAAATAAACTATGGAAATAAAGTATTTAAAAAAATTAAAAGACAATCCAGCTCGTAAAGGATTTGTAAATAAAGGTCTATCACTAATCGATATTCAAGAATTAGAGGTAACATTTAATGATGGAAATCCTTTTCCTGTTGTACTAAAAGAGTTCTTGTATTTAGCCGGAGGTTACTGTTGTTACGTTCAATTTAATGGAGGTAACGGTGGTATTAATAGTATTATTGAAAATCATAACGAATTAGATGAAGATTTACTAGAGTTTTATAATGTGGTAATTGATAGACCTCATTTTTATCTTCAAGTTGAAAGTATTGATTATGCAATATTCATGTTTTTGGATGAGGGTGATAATCCCATAATAAATTATATTCTGCAAGAAGTTGATCCTACTCCAAGTAATTATTTTAGAAGAGCATCTACTTTTCCTGAATTTATTAATGGTCGTATACAAAACGTTTTAGATGGATATTCTTCGTTCTAAAGTAAGTAATGATAAATACAGTTGCTTGTACACAAATCCATTTAAGTAGTAGAATATTTAAATATTTTTTAAGATGAATTACCAAAAGGCAAATAAAGGATTGAGATTTTTAAGAATAAAAATAATTGTTGTTTTTTTCTTTGTAAATCCTGTATGCTATTCTCAAAATTCTATTCATTTTGATGATCCAAATAAATTTCCTAGTGAATTAACTGATCTTAAAACTTGGTTAATCAATGTTACAAACGAAACACCTTTTAGATTAAGTAGTTTTAAAGTAAGTCCGAAACAAGATGCTGCATTAAATATTTATTCATTAAGAACAAACCAACCTAAAAAAATAGAAATTGGTAATTCAGACATTTTTCTAGAATATGGTATTAATGCAAATACATCTAAAAATTTGAGTATTCAGCATGAATCAAAATGGAAAATTAAAGCTTATAATTCAAGTTTTGATTTATATAATTTTAAGCCATCAAACAATTTTGAAATATATGAAAATTTATTATGGATATTAAATATTTCAGAAGCTCAAGCAATGGCTGAGTTTTTAAATCGATATATATCTGACGATACAGAAAATAAAATAAAAAAATATGTAGAAGATATTGAAAAACGATATAAGGTAAAGTTGGAAATTTATGATTATGATAAAGTAACCTTAACTGATCTAACAAAAATAATTTATGCAAAAACTACTCAATATTCTTCAACTGTCGGTTATGAAATATATTTAAAAAATACTGATGAGAAAAAATGTAGAGATAACCTAAACTTATTTTTTAGAAAATATACTCCAGATCCTATTGCAAGTTTTTATGACATAATTACACCAGAAGGAAAATTTTATTTTACAGAACCAAAAGTAACATTAAAACTTTCGGATAAAGACTTTTTGTTTGTTGATGAATTAGGGAAAACGATAACTAATTCTGAAACATTCAGTTTTTCATTTAACGATATTAATTATAAAATAGAATATAGTAGCAATAATGAGCCATATTTAAAGCTACATTTTGACAAACTTAATTCTAATGAGCAAACAGTTTATTTTCAAATAAAGAATGAAGAAAAATTAAATAAAAAATTGTTTGAGGTTTTTCCTTTTGATAAAAGAGCAATACTAAAGAGTACAGATATAAATGATGTTACAGTCTATTTATATAAAGATAAAATTGAAGCAAAAATGAAAAAACAAAACAAAAACGGATCATATACTGAGTATCTTTTTTTGAACAAAAAAATTAGTTACAACTAAGAAATAATATAATACTATTATGCCAGCAGCACCAACACCACAGCCAGTAATTAAAAGATATTACCCAGCATTATCTTCAGTGGTTTCACTTGATGATTTTCCAGAATCACTTGGTTTTATAAAACAAGGACTGCAAAGTCTATTCAGTAAAATCCACTATAAAGATTTACAATATAAAAAGAGTCCAAAAGGTGACGCTGCTTTTTATAGCCTAACCATTGTTTCAAGGAAGCTGGCCATTGAATTATTTGATTCGGGTGTAAGTTTGGTTTTAAATCCTGACGAGAGTGGCAATACTGATTTTAATATATCTGCTTTTCCTATTACCGTTGAATACCAATGGAAAATACTGGCTTATCTGCGTAGTTTTGATCTGGATAATTTTTCGTTCACTCCTCAGGAGTTTTTTGAGTTAGGCCTGATAATATTAAATGTTTCTGAGGAGCAGGCAATGGCTCACTTTATCAATACATTTACTGTTCCTGAAGACGAAGATACTTTACCGTTAGAACAATTTGTCAATGATTTAAAAGAAAACAATGTAGAACTCGAAGCCCTCAATATTGTTGTAACTGTAGATACAAAGCTAACAGAAGTTACGCAGGCAATCAATCAGCATACCAATCAGTATGCTACTTTATATGCATTTGCTACTTATTTGTTGACTAATGATTTAAACGACACTAAGAGAAAACTTGGAGAGTTTTTTAAGAAATTTATTCCTGATGATATTGAAACCTATATCAAGGATATTTTAGTACCTAAAGCCAGAGTAACTTTAACCGTATCAGCAGCTATTGAGTTTCCGAGAAATATTTTATACCCATACAAGCAAAATGGAGCTATATGGGAAAGAGAACCTGAAGGAAGCGGAGTGCTTTCGCGTTTTTATTTCGGTAAAATATTATTGTATGCCGATACTCAAAAAGGAATCGGTTACAATATGGATTTGGTGGGTGATTTAGTACCTCAATATTCAGAAATTGGAAATTCAGGACTGTTACTTCAATTGCAAAAACTTAAAATTGACATTAGCGATAAAATAAACATTCCTGAGGCAGATGCTGATGGGCGTCCAGCTGATTTCAGAGGTGTTTATGCCGACGCACTTTCAGTAACATTACCTTCAAAATGGTTTAAAACCGGTACCAATACCAATGGCTCTACATTAAGAATTGGAGGATATAATTTACTCATTGGTACAGGTGGATTATCGGGAACATTTGCGTTGGAAGCAGTTCCAACTCAAAATGCTTCCGATGGGCAGATTACTGATTTTTTCTCTTCTAAATTTGATTTCGTTTACCCGATTACGGGATTAATTAACAACACGGTTACAAAAGAGGAAGAAAGTTTAGAAATTACTGATGAAGCAGAATTATTAAACTACCTGAATTCATTATCCAATAAAAATTTATATGCTTTTAAATTTCCTTTAGAAATTATCCCTGTCGGACAGAGTAATAATATAGTCTTTAACAGTCAACAGCAGTTTAGAGAGTATATTACCAATATTGTTGTAGAGGAAAACGGAACAATGTGGATTAACATTGGCAGCGAAGAAAGTGGTTTCTTAGTTGGTTTTAAAAGATTTGATATTTCATTTAAGCAAAACAAAGTTATTTCTTCCAACATTAAAGGAGCGCTGGAAATCAAAAAATTCGTTTATCCACAAGGAAGTCCTAATGCTGGTCAAACCGTTCATATAGACATTGAAGGGCATTTAAACGATGACGGTGATTTTAACCTTACCGCTTCAGCACAACCGCCTTATCCTATCGAGTTTCCTGACGTTTTTACCTACCGTATGAAAAGCGTTGAATTAGGGAAAGAAGATAACGATTTTTACATAGGTACATCGGGAACATTACAGTTTGAAGGGTTCCTGAAAGAAACTTTAAAATTAGGCCCTATAGAAGTAGAACGTCTTCGTATTTACAGTGAAGGTTCTATTGAATTTAGAGGAGGTTCTGTAGAGCTCATTGAACCTATTGTTTTACCACTTGGACCAGTTGAAATTACAGTTTCTGCCATTCATTATGGTTCACACCAAAAAGAGGTGAACGGAAAAATGCGTAAGTTCAATTACTTTGGTTTTGACGGAGGTGTAAGCATTGATCCGCTTGGAATTGAAGTTCGCGGAGATGGTGTTAAATACTATTATTGCGTAGATGATGTTGAAGGACATGCAAAACCTAAGCCTTATCTACATATTCAAACACTCTATTTAGATTTAACCATACCAGCCAATTCAGGTTCTCTAGCCCAGATAAACGGTTGGGTCAATATACCAGAACCGGGAGTTTCAAAAGAATATGCCGGAGGCATTACACTGCAAATACCAAAAGCTAAATTAGCCGGTAAAGCAGAAATGAAGCTAATGCCGAGATACCCTGCCTTTATCATAGATTGTGAGCTGGAACCACCGGTACCAATTCCATTAGGTACATTTGCCATATATGGTTTTAGAGGATTACTAGGGTATCGTTATGTTGCCGAGAAACAAGCAGTACCGGGATTAACCTCAGAAAACACTTGGTATGAATATTATAAAGCTCCAAAAAGAGGTATTAATGTTCAGAAGTTTAACGGACCTGATAAGAGTGTTAATTATAACACCTTAGTTTCATTGGGAGCAGGAGCAACTCTAGGTACTTCTGCCGATGATGGTTATACTTTCAGTATAAAAGCGATGGCTCTATTCTCTATTCCTTCCCTATTTATGATTGACGGAAGAGCCAACATACTTGCTGCCCGTTTAGGCTTGGATGATACTAAAGACCCTCCGTTCTTCGCTTTTGTAGCGGTAGGTGATGATTCTCTTGAATTGGGCTTCGGAGCTGATTATAAATTACCTGGTAACGGAAAAATATTAACTATTTATGCTGACGTACAGGCTGGTTTCTTCTTTAAAAATCAAAAACCATGGTACGTAAATATTGGTACAAATATTAATCCTGTTACTGCTAGAATCATAACATTACTCACCATTAAGAGTTATGTAATGCTCTCTGCCAAAGGTATAGAAGCAGGTGCCAGAGGAGAATTCAATTTTGACAGAAACTATGGAGTTATAAGAGTACAAGCACATGCATTCATTGAAATAGGCGGTAAAATCAGTTTTGAAAGACCTCAAATGGGTGCCTACCTGATGGCAGGTGTTAGTGCCCGTGTTAAAGTATTGTTCGTTAGATTAAGTCTTGACATCGGTATTCTGTTTGGTGTAGAGGCACCAAAACCATTCTTAATTTATGGAAAATTCTACTTTAAAGTTAAAGTAGGAATAAAAGTATTTGGAAGACGTATCACCTTATTCAAATTCAGTGGAAATCTGGAAGTGGTATGGAACTTTGATAAAAATATTGACCGAACACCGATCAATCCTTTAATCAATGCGTCTAACCAAGCCGCTATACCAGAGCTTGTTCAGGGTATCAACATGCTCTCTAATGAGCCGTTTTTACTAGGTTATCTGAGTACTCCTCCAACAGGAGCTCCAAATGAAGATATACTAAACTATATCATTCCGTTGGATACCTATATTGATATTAAAACTGAAAAAGGATTATTGCCTGGAAATGTGCAAGATCCTAACAATTCTGTTAGAAAACTTATTGGCGGTATTAACAACGCTCCTGAACGGTATGTGGATTTGATACCTCCTGTAAGTACCATAAAAGGCAGAAGCATCCGCCAAGTAAAACATCAATATACCATAGATCATTTAGAAATAAAATTCTGGAATGAAACTAAAAATAAATGGGAAAACTATCATCCTTATGAGGCATTGTATCCTACTGATTCAACAGTCAGCAATCTTAAAGTAGGCCAGTTCCAGAAAACAGACGGCGTATACAATGCGGTACGAGTATTAGCCACTACACCTTTTTCCTATACCGAACAAGGGCAACCCAGCTGGTATGTACCGGAACAATACGGCATCAATGCTTCTACGTTATTTTGTGAAGGAAATCAGATAGAGCATAAATGTGCCAAATTTCTTCAAAAACCGCTAAATGCTAAATATTATTGTGGAGATTCCAATACGCCTCTTTTTTCAAATGATGTTTCATTTCAGCTAATCACACCTAATGTGGATGAGGATTATGCTTTCATTACAGATGAACCGAACTTTTTTAATGTTCACAAATCATTAGCTTTTAACAATTGGAACGGTATGGAAATCCTATTACCGCAGCCTACCATAATGACCGGATTAAAATTGAGCAATTTTACCAATGGTGTAAAAGTAAAGTTTTATTCGATCATACAAAGCCCTCAAAATGATGTATTGTTCAATGTGGTATACGGTAATCCTAATCCCAATGCTTCCAATATAAATGAGCCTTATGAGATAATTTTGTTTGGGGATGCTTTAAACAATGAAATACAATATAACTTCATTATTGATTCTGAAGGAAAATGGAAACCAATTCATACGAATTGGAGACCCGTTACCCGAATTGTAATAGAACCTATTTTTGACAGCAGTATTAGTCAACAAATAGCCGTATTGAATGAGCAGATTGCTACCATAGAAAACGATAATAATCTTATCTCTTTAGGAGTTATTGACGGAGAGATACTTTCAACCGCATCATTAGAGGACGATTTACATGAGCTGATTTGTGGAGCCAGCGGTAGTGGAAGTTCTTCTTCCTTCATTAACAGGTATCATAAAAAAGACAAGTTAAACTACTACTATTCAAAAGAGTTTACCGAAAAAGACTCCAACTTTATTTATGCAATCGGTACTAACGAAAAAAAAGGGTTAATAAGTAAAATTGCTCCTAACGGTACTTTAATTTGGGAGAGAAAATATACATTATCAGGAGAAGACAAAGAAAAGCTTATTTTTAAACGCATTATTCAGATTGAGCGTAAAACCGAAAAACCCGAGGAAAACCTTTTTCAGTATATCGTTTATGCTACTATAGGAAAAGACCACTACCTGCTTAGCTTTAACCCTGAAGATGGCAAAGTTATCTGGATAAAACATATTGACTGGAAAGACCAGGATATTTTTGTTCATATTGCACCTTCTAAAAAAGAATTCAATTTCTACCTTACAATTTCCGACAGAAACGAAATTGACACCAATAAGAACCCTTTTGTTGCTATTATTGATGCTTCTGGTGAATTTGTTAAAGGAACATTATTGATAATTGAAGGAGAAGAGTTCATCATTAACGCTATTTGTGAGGATAATGATGGAATTGTTTTAGTTGGAAGATACATTGAAGGAGAATACGATGATTCATTGGGAACAATTATAAAACTCGATAATGCTTTAAAAATCAGGGGCACTTTAAAAATTAGCAATCGATATACGACACTACACGATATTAAAGTTATTGATAATGGTAAATATTTACTATCAGGTTATGACAGTAAGCAACATGGAATTTTTACTTTACTAATAGACGACGGAGAAGGTGTGTATACTTCACATAACTTTCCAGCTACCAAAAATCATAATTCCTCAATTCATTTGTGTGAAGATGGATTTTATCTTCTTCAAAATGACGACCTTAATGGTATTTTACATCGAATGAGTTTTGATTTTGAGGTAATTTGGAGTAAAGAGATTCATCTGAACAGCGGTTCAAATGGAATCCGAAATTTCACGTTTAACAGAGTAAGTAATAAGATAACTCTAAACTGCTACAATCAAAAAGAAGGATCTTTGGTAGTCCATACAAATCAATATTTTCAAAGCTGTCTGACCAATATCTTAAGCAATCCTGATTTAGTTAAAAATGAAGTATCTGTAAAATTCGTATCTGTAAAACAAGAAGGTTTTGAATTAAAACTACAAAATCAACGAACAGATTCAGAAATGTTTAACTCTGAAATAAAGAAATATTGTAAAGTAGAAGGGTGTGGTGAAGAAGATCCTAAAGTTTGTGAGCTTCATTATCAGATTTCAGAAATTTATGAAAACTGTTTGTTAAGTCCTTCACTTATAACAGCAGATTATTTTGAAGCTGTTACGGGATGTTATAGAGAAATAGATAGTCTTATAAAATCATTTTCTTCAAGCTATAAACTTACAGAACATCTGAATAATGAATTAGCCTTAATTCAAAGTTTTTTGAGCAAAAAAGACATTCAAAATTATACTTTGGCTTGGAATGCTATTCAATCCATGCTTGATTATCTGAATGAAATTGGAAATTGTATCTGTGAATGTAACCCTAAAGAATTTACTATGATTCATCAAGTATGTTGGATGTCTGTCGAAGATTATGAATACAACATTAATATTCCTTCTCAGGAAGCAATAAAAGAAGATGCGCAAGCTACAATTGAAGGAATAACTCAGTTTATACAGCCGATATGGAAACCTGACACCAGTTATTATATTCACTTTGTACTTCAGGATAATGTAGATAATGGTGCCCAAATAAAATCATATCCGTTTACTTATGGATTCACTACCGGTGGTCCTGTAGGTTATTTCCATACCAATGAAAAATCGACCTATGGCGATTTGAAATTGAAAACTGGAGATAGATTGTTAAAAGAAGATAACAGTAACGGCAATAGCTATTATATCGTTGCAAATAATGGTCTGCAAAATGAAGATGGTAGTTTATACATCAATAATACTAATGGTTTCATCCTTGAAGACACCACAGGACTTTTGAGAGATGCTGTAACCAAATATCCAATTATTGAACCCGGCAGTAATCCTACCAGAGAACTGAAAGTAGTTGCCCATCCGGACAAATATCAGCTAACATCGTTAAAACAGTATATAGATTATAACCGTTCTTATCCGAATGCTGATGGTAATTTGCTGAGTGCTAAACCACTGTTTTATGATGATCAAGTTTCAACTTTAGCTGGAGAAATTGTTAGTACAACTCAAATACAGTTGTTCTTCAGTAAGGCTTATGCCACTCATTTTTTCCATAAATGGGAATCCTATAAAGCGCAGACAAACCCTCCTGAATCTGGTCTTCCTTCAGATAATGCTATAGATGGCAGGCTGAAAATAGTAATTAAAGATCCTGTTGAGGATGTTTCAATCATTAATCCGCCATATCTAGATTATAACCCGGCAGATACTATCCATACCCATATTCCACAAACGGAAGAAGTGTGGAATCCTGAAGAAAACCCTCAGGTTCCATTTGCTATCAGTCATTATTTTAATCTTATCGAAGCACCTAATTGTATTGGAGAAGTTACCATTACTAAACCTGCATCAGAATATGTAACTATATTTCCAAAACATTTAAAACCGAATAAATTGTATACAGCTATTGTAAATAACTTATTTGACATCAATCATAATGGTGATTTTGAAAATACTGCGAGTGTTAATGAAACAAGAGAAGTACACAAGTTTGTATTTAAAACATCAAGGTATAAAGACTTTAAAGAGCAAATAGAGAGTTATGTACTAAAACAAGACTTTGAAGGTAACTTGATACAACGCGAAGCAATTTTCAAATTTGAAAAGCAAATTAATGCTAGCTATGCTACTATATGGAATTGGCATAATATAAATAATCAACTACCCTTAACTGGTTTTTCTAATGAAGTATTTGAAAGGTTATCTAATGATTATCAGCATCCTTTTGACAGGGTATTTGAAGGCATACTGGGTTTAAAACCTTGGAATGAAGCAGTATCTACTGAAGTTAATATTTTAAAAGATATTAATACAGGTAACATCATAGCCTTGATTGTAAGGAACCCTGAACCGTTTAACAATCCTAAATTCAGAAAAGAAGTAATGGATGATACTATTCAGGTTATGACCAATGGTAACGTTAATGGGGCTTATCTAGTTTTATTCTCTAAAGACAATTCGCAAGCCATAATCATGAATTCTGAAAAGAACATCACAGAAAACTTCAGCTTAATATTCAAGTACAAAGTTTACAAAGATGCATGGCCTGGAGATAATGCAACCATCAACTATCCGGTTATGACTGAGGCTATCTTACACATCGATTTATTAAATAATTAATTAAAAAAGTATGTCATTTTTAAATAAATATAATCAAACCCCTCGAATTCATGTCTATGAAAAAACTATCTCTATCGGTAATTTTCTTTATGCTATTGGAGGTACCCTTGATAGTTGGGAGTCACCATATCAATCTAGAGCCGGGTTAATTACAAAACTAGATATTAATGGAAACGTTGTTTGGCAAAAAAGTTATTATTCATTAATAAACGGTAAAACAAGTAAATTTTATTCAGGTTTTAAATGTGAGAATAATGATTTATTACTAAGTGATAAGAGTGAAGGTTCTGGGGAAGTTACTTTCGGTATTTCAAGAATAGATAGCGAAGGAAATTTATTATGGCGAAAAGAGTTTAAATCTGGGGCACCATCACCATCTTATAGAAGTAATAGTGGATTTATAAAGTTATCTGGGGAAAATTATGTTCAACACATTAGTAACGTGTATATAGATCCAATTAATGAACTGATAAGGCATACAGATAATTTATTTATTATGTTTGATGGTGAAGGTAACGTTTTTAATGGCATAACACTATCATCAATTGTAGGTGAAACTTATGGACCACATAATTTTTATATTAATACTATAACTTCTGATGGTAATTATATTGTAATAACTTGCAGTGATTCCATAATTATTTTAGATTCTTATTTAAGTTTAGTTTCTAAATTCAGATTAAAATCACAAAATAATGAGACAACGGATCTTACTATTTCCAATGCATGTTTGCGAGGCAATGAGTTACTATTTGTTTGTGAGCCATCAGAAGCTAATAATCGAATTTCTTATATTGGAAAGATTGCTATGTCTAATGGTTCTCCAGTATCTGGTGGAGTATTTACAAAGAAATTTATTGGGCGTAATACTATGCTAAATTTTAATTCTGACAGTATCTTTTGTTCATCTTATGTTACTAATGAGGAATATAATAATAGTATTTTAAAATTTGATAATAATTTTAACTTGATATGGGCAAAAGAATTTAATAATAACGAAGTAAGTAACGTCTTAGAGTTAGATCAAATTGATGATAGTAACATTTATTTTCATATTTCTAATGCAGAATATTGGGCATATACTTTTTTAATCGGTAAGACAAATTTAGATTTAGAATGTTGTAAAACAAGTTTAATTTCTAACTACGAAATTATTGATAAAGAACTTTTTTTAGATACAACATTTAATTTTGCATTAAATTCCACTGCAGTTGTTGTTGAAAATCTTAGCTTTGATGTTATTGATTATCCTTTTGACAAAATCGAAATCTGTCCAACTATCCCGGTTGATACATGCATTAAAGACGAAAAAATCTGTACTGAGTATGATAAATTACTTCAATCCTTTACAAAATGTATTGAGGAAGTTAAAAGTAAAAACCCTGATTACATAAAAAAATTAAGTGTATTTAAAGATTGTTTCAAAAAATTTCTTGAAGCCTTTAATCAGATAGACAAAAACTATCCTCAACTGAAACTTACAGAATATTTACAGTTTCAAATTAAGGCAATAACAGTGTATATTGAATATGAAGGGAATAAAGGTATAGAGAAGTATTACTATGATGCATTAAGTGCCGTTCAATTTATTTTGGAATATCTTTCTCAGCTGGGTAATTGTAATTGTGAAAACGTACTGGATTTAACGGATTATTCTTCTATCCAATCTGGACACCTATATTTACAATCAGCAGGTTCGATTGGAAAAGACAGTACAAAAGGAATTCATTTACGTTGGGCACTAAGAGAGTCATTATCCAACCATTTACCAAAAGCAAATTATGCCACTACAACTCATAATTTTAATAAAAGTGATGACTTTGTAAAAATATATAGGGCAAAATATACTCCTTATAAAACAACTTTAGACTTCAATAACATTCCACTTCAGATTAATGAAAGTAGTAGTCAAAAAAACTGGATTTATGAAATTGATGAAAAAGTATTTCATGTCCATTTCAGAAACAACATCAAATACAATCAGGTTAGAGCGATTATCAATCCTTCTGTTAATCCGTTAGGTTTTATTAAAAATTATGGTGATGCGCTTCTTGAGATTGAAACTAAAACAGAATTAAGTTTTAAAATTTCTCCAAAATTTGAAATTTTAAACAGCAGTAATTCTGTAAAGACAGAATTACTATCCGTATCGGAAAATAAAATAACCTCACCCAAAGCCGCTTCCTTAAGAAAAAAATATGCTGCAGAAGAACTGAATGAGAAGCCATTACTGTCAGAGAATATCAGAAGTATCCGTTTCAGCAGTAACAATGCTCATATTATATTATTATCATTTGAATTTTATTCAGATTGTATCATTAATACAAAAAAAGAAAACAACTGGAAATTCCTCGGTAAGTATGCCCTGACCAAAGAGGCTAACGTAGCCTTTCAACGCTTGGAACCAGAAACCAACTGTTTAAAAAAATGGTTACGTTATAATGATCAAGCCTTTGTGAATGTTGCTAATTACCATACCCGATGGAATTCTACAAATTTACCTGCACTTGAGCGAATATCTACATCTGTTGATAAATACATTGCTCTAAGTGATGCTTTTAACAATCCAAGAGCAATAGAGATATTCCCTTTTGAAAACTATGGTGATGTTGAAGCATGTAACCTTACCTATCCTGATTATGATCCTGAAAATCCTGAATATGACCCTTATATTCCAGAAACACCTACAGAAACAACAGGAATAGAAATACCTTATCTTGATATTCTTCAATTAGGCTCTTTAGACTATCACATTGCGCGAATGTTAGGTTTAGGAACACTAGATTTAAACCCTTTGGTTTTCGAAGGAGAATACATTTATCTCTCTGAATATGTAACATTTGGAAATTTACAGGATGGATTGGGTGCAAGACAGGTACAACATTTGTATTGCTCATTACCTACCTCTTTATCAGATCAACGTCTACCAATTCCGGTGGATTTAAAAGAACCGGTTCCCGGTATATTTTTTAATAATGGCTATGATGATTCTGATGTAGAAGATAATGAGGAAGAACCTATTGATCCCGAGCAAAATAATTTTGACGATGTTCAACTAACTGTTGATGGATATTCTGCTGATGGAAAAACTAAATATTATACTCTTTATCTCGAACCTCTTTTAGATGAGGAAGCAAATGCTCCTTTTTACTATTCGGAAAATGAATTTACAGCTTGTGAAACAACTGACCCTGTTTTTGCAGGGTTGGAATATCGAAAAAAAGGAACAACAACATGGATCAAGCCCGAACTCTCATATAGCCCAGACTATTTTAATATTGATACCAGTGGCATTGCTCCTGAATTTACCAATGAAACTGTTGAACTTGTTATACCTGAACAAGGTAAATCATTATATACACATGCTGTAAAAGAAAGTGGTGAATTGGAATATTCCTCTTATGGAATAAATTGGTTTAGCAGAGCTACACCAAGTGAAATTATTCATCCTGTTAAAACAATAATAAAGCCAACCAATGAGCTGTTACCTCCTACCAATGTAACTGCAACATTGATTCAGAAAGAAAGTCCATTGTTATTGACATCTTCCACAGAGCAGTTGTTATATACTGATAATAACAACCCCGACAAAACATTGGTTCGTCTAACTTTTGAATACAATCATGCTCAGGAATTGATTGATTATCATCAGAAAATAAACGGAGAAACTATTCCTAACTACTTTGAAACACACAACAGTAAAGAACTATTTGCCGAAAAAATTCAGGTTCACTTCAGGGATCAGGTTCCGAACAGTGTTTACGGAAAAGTAAGTGCTGTTAGTAATAACAGTAATCCTTTATTAGTTGAAATAGAAACTTCAGAATATACCTTTGCCAGCAACAATGAAAGTGTAATCCCTTCTATCCCGAACGGTTCAGAAAGCAACTTTATCGGAAGTATTATGCTAGTCGATAATGTGGAATACATCGTACACGAAGTAGATAACAGTGGAAACTATCCAAAATTCATCGTTTTTAAAGCTGATGCGAGTGGTGCCCTTTTAAATTTAAACACCGTATTAGACCCTGATACCGAAATTCTTGTCCCAGGAATCGGAAGCCTTTTCATGATAGTTGAAAACATGCAGAATCTTTCTGTCTGGGGCTTACCGAATACTTCCGGTTTTGACATAAATATCGATCATACAGAAGTGCACCGGGAAGACGAGATTATCATAAAGAATATTGACTGTAATACTGAAACTCATGTACAAAAGTTCAGAGGTATTTATAAAAATGCAATCATTGAAAAAGTACTGGAAAAGATTGATGAAGATGAAGATGGTGAATATGACACTGATGCCAATGATGAATTTATACTCAAGCATTTAGGGCTATATAAAATTACTTTCCCTGGATTTAAACTACCACAACATTTACAATATCATTTAGACACCAGTCCACATTCCGTTGAATGGTATAATGGAGTAGTTAGACTACATACATTAAGTGATTTTAATGGACAAAGAAAAGAATTTAAAGTAATCCGAACGGAGAATATCGGGTCTACTACAGACGATTTGATTCTTTACATTGAGGATTTAACTTTTCCAAGCAATTTGAATCTTTTGAGTTCATACAAAGGAAAATTAATGAGTGAAGATGTTAATTCCATTAACCAAATGACTAATTATTATCCGGGATACAAAGTCTATCTATATAAAGATGATAACTTAGGTTTAAATAAGGATACTGTACTACCGCAAGGTGAAGATGATGTACACTATACTGTTTTTGGTTTGAGAAGCTGGGATTTTCCTAATGAATTTCAAAATGATAACACAGTGGATTTCTTTTCTAAAATGTCAGTACCTGCATTGATGTTTGCCAATGCAATCATTGAGCCGGTTCAGCCGCAAAAGCCAACTGGGGGTATGTATGCCACCAGACCAGACTATTTTGGAAAAGCATCCTATACTTTCAACACGAAATACGGAACTCCTGAAAATATCCATAAGCCTTACTCCGTACAATTTAACAGAGCTAGTGATATTCAGTTTTTATCTGCTATCTACAAAAAAGATGTTTTGGGTTATGACACAGAAACAGGACAACCAATATTAAACACAGTCCAAAAAGTGATGCAAAATATTTTTCTTAATGGAGAAGAAGATTTTTATGTTGATCGATGGAATGATTTATTAAGTTTTGATTATCCTTCTGGACTTTTTGCTACCTATGATGAAAGAACACTCCCATTACCGGATAACTCAAGTTTTATTACAAGTATTAATACTTTTATTGATGCTCATAATGCATTTTATAACAATTTACCTACGCATGTAGAACATATTTCTGTTCCTATTTTAAATCTTAATGAAATTGTTATTCCTAAGGTAATTTTGCCGGGGGGTATTGTCAGAAATGAGGAATTGAAAATTAAAGATTTTTTGAAAGACGTTTTATTAAATTGTTTTGTTCCATTGACTGAGGTACCGGTAATGTATAATTTTATAAAACCATACCCTTATAAACCAATTCCTAAAAAGCAAGTTATAAGGGATCGTAATGGAAATTTACTAAAACCAACTTTGGATTCTGACTCAGATTTTGATATGGCTCCTATGATGTGCCGAATAGATCCTCAAGGAAAGCAATACGAATCTCAATTTACTGATTTTGGATTAGATGGGGCTTCAAATGCAAAATATTTTTATGCTGTAAGAGAAATTAATAATCAAATGAAAACTAGCGATTATAGCGAAATTCTTGGTCCAATAAGTTTAGTAAATACCGCTCCTCCTGTTGCTCCTGAAATTATTAAAGTAATTCCAGTATTAGAGAACAGAACTATAGGTGTTGCTCCTTCTGTCCAATTACAAATCAATGCTTACCCTAAAGCTCAAAATATCGCCAAAGTTTCTATTTACAGAGCAAATAATCCGGCAGATGCTTTATCAATAAGAACCATGAAACTGGTTAAAGTTTTAGATTTGGAAGTTGAAAACTTGATTAATGAAAGCAAATGGATTTTTGAAGACGATTTTTCTGATTTGACGGAAATACCATTTGGAGATCCTTTATTTTACAGATTGACTGTTTCCAGAAGAATCCGTTATAATGACAAAGAGTTAGCCAACATAGTTGACTATGCCCCATCAGAAGCGTCGAAACTAATTATTACCAATATTGTAGAAAACTATAATCCTTTGTCTCCTAATTTGGATTATTACTCTGAACCTTTGGATTCCAATAACGAACTGACAACCGTTATACTACATTGGGAAAAAACCTGCTATAAAGGTAAATACCATCTGTACAAAATGAATTCCCAAGGAAACTGGGTAAAAATACATGAACTTCAAACCAACGATCAGGACATATATCTTCCTCTAGAATATGCCGATCAGCAGACAGGTATTTTATCAATTTTGAATGATGAAAACAACCCTGTTTATCACCATTTTAAAGTGATTACCGAAAATACAGCTGGTATGATTAGTGCGGAAGAATACATTCTAACCGTACATAATGAAGCAAATTGGCAGGATATAGGGGGAATTGGAGATATGATAGTTGGAGGAACATTTTATATAAGATAAATAACTAAAAAATAAATTATGGCAACGAAAAATAGAACAGAATTAAAATCTTATTTTGAAACAGGTAAAAGACCTACACAGGATGAATTTGAAGATTTAATTGTCAGTCAGCTCAATATAGAAGAAGATAAAGCATCTGAAGCCGATGCCCAAAATGATCAGATTGACAACAAATACTTAACTCCCAAAACAGCCAAGCAAAATGTTATAACTTTTGCACCTGTAAAGAAAGTAAATAATATTGCTCCGGATTCAAACGGAAACATTTCGATAACAAATGTAAGTGGTACAGCATCAACAATTACAGGTTCCATTTCAAAAAGCCAAGTTACTGGTTTAGAAAGTGATTTGAACGGAAAGCAAAATATTTTGACAAGCGGCACTACTATTAAAACAATTAATGGACAAACTGTTTTGGGAAGTGGTGATATTCCTATTACTGGAGCAGCTCCTGTTAAATTAATGGCTGTTTTGTCTAGCCCTTTCCCCCTTATTAACTCAAATGTTGAGCAGAATGCATTTCCTCCTTCCTGCAACAAATTTACTTTATCCTCTAATAAGACTTACTTTTTTAAGGGAAAATTTTTAATATCAAATGGATCAACAAGCCATACAACAGCACTAAACTGGATAGCATCTCCAGAATTAGTTCTATCATCTATGGAATATGTTGTAAAAACATTCTCTTCTGGACCAAATAATATAATTAGCACCTCTTTTAATATTCAGATAAGCGGAATAGACAGTCGAGTATTAAACTCAGCCTCTACAGCCACAACTAAAACTATTGAATTTGAAGGTATTATCCGATGTACTATAGGAGGTTTTTTAACACCTCAAATAAAATTTTCAGTAGCACCTGGAGTAAATATTAATAATGCCATGAAACTAGGAAGTTTCATTGAATTTACGGAAATAGGCAATGAAACAGTGCAAACAGTTGGTAATGTAAGCTAAAATTTAGAAAATCTTAACGGTTTATTTAACACACAAATTCAATGTGTTTCTTAATTTTGCAAATATCATTAATCTATTTATTATCAATTTATTACAATGAGAAAAAGTATATTTATATTATTCCTCACTTTCTTTACCTCAACATCGGCTTTTAGCCAATGCTGGAAGTCTGTTTCTGCCGGATTTGCACATATTTTGGCTATTGCTGAGAATGGTACACTTTGGGGATGGGGAAAAAACACAAATGGAGAGTTAGGAGACGGTACCAATGCCAATAAAAATATTCCTGTGCAAATCGGAATTGATAACAAGTGGAAAGAAGTTTCAACTAGTATGGATGGTATTTATGCTTTTACGCTTGCTGTAAAAACAGATGGTACTTTATGGGCATGGGGAAGCAATAATAGAGGTCAACTAGGAGATGGCACATTGATAAGTAAAAATTATCCTGTACAAATTGGAACTGATACTGAATGGAAAACCATTACAACCGGTCTTAACCATTCAATTGCGATAAAAGATAACGGCACCTTGTGGGGATGGGGATGCTCCGAAAGGTTT
>VFQN01002178.1_pt1 | contig 31021 bp, 31 predicted proteins | sample 3512371 | NCBI WGS metagenome assembly VFQN01 (sample SAMN10412370, study PRJNA504923) | tailings metagenome | isolation source: Replicate 2 from Balatoc abandoned mine | place: Philippines: Itogon, Benguet | collected 2017-08-28 | reverse complement strand
CCAGCATGAACTGGTGCTCCAGCGTCCAGTACGGGTTCGCAAGCCCGATCTCGGCGGCCTTGCCGGGATTGTCGTGCTGGTTGATCTCGCACACGAGGCTGTCCTTGACGCCGAACACAACGTCCGACGCGAGATAGGGATCATCCTTGTCGAAGAGATGCGTCACGATCGGCTGATAGCCCGGCGCGGACACGATGAAGTGGATGTGCGCCGGACGATAGGGGTGCCGGCCGAGCGCGCGCAAGAGATCGCCTACGGGGCCATCGGCCGGGATCGGATAGAACAGCGGCTTGGATGAGCGGAACCAGTAACGCCCGTCGGCGCCGGTGATGAAGCGGCCGCGCAGGTTCATGTCGGGCTGGATGTCCTTCTGCTGGACATCGTAGAAGCCCTCGCTGTTCGCCTGCCAGACGTCGAGCGTTGCGCCTTCGATCGGCTTGCCGTTCTCGTCGACGACGGCGCCGGAGACGAGCAGCGGCTCCCCCTTGTCCTCGAGATTGACGGTCTCGCCCATTTTACGGATGGGCGCGTCGGCAACATGGAAGGGCCCGAGCACGGTCGTCTCGGTCGCGCCCGAGGGCTTGCGATGATTGATGGCGTCGACCAGCATCGAGACGCCGAACGTGTCGGAGAACAGGATGAATTCCTGCCGCCATTCGGTGCACCAGTGCCCCGTCTCGGTGAGGAATTTGATGGCGGTCATCCATTCCTCTTCGGTCGGTTCGACCTCCTTGACGACGGCGTGGAGATGCCGGACTACGCTCGACATGACCTGTCGCAGACGCTCGTTCTTGGCGCCCGCCATGGCCTCGACCACCAGCTCGGCGGAGCGTGCCTCGTCGAAAGAGTGAGAAACCGTGCCGTCGGCGGTCATGATGTACCTCCCTGAATGCCTTGCCTCTTTGATGGGCCTGGGAAAGACAATGTGCCGCCGGACCGACCGCCGTAAAGGCCGGATTGCGTTGTCCAGCGTTGCACGCCTGGTACGAGAGCGAATCGCCGTAGAATTGCCAATCTCCGGCGGGCGGATGCACTATCGCGACGCCGACGGGCCAGGATGTCAGTGAAGACGGAACGAACCATGCACCAGCGCCGTGTCATTGCGGTCGTCGCGGCCTCTGCGGTGATTGCTGCGCTGGCCGCCTCGCCGCTGGCGGCGCAGGGCTCGCCACAGGGCACGTCGGGCGACGGCCGGCCGTACGACACGAAGCTCCTGCGCCTCGCCGAGATCCTGGGCGCGGTCCATTATCTGCGCGAGCTGTGCGGCGCCAACGAGGGGCAGCTCTGGCGCAACCGGATGCAGGAGCTGATCGAGAGCGAGGGGACGGCGGCGCAACGCCGAGCACGCCTGACGACACGCTTCAACAATGGCTATCGCAGCTACAGCCGTACCTATCAGACGTGCACGCCGTCCGCGCAAACGGCGGTCGCACGCTTCCTCGCCGAGGGTGCGACGTTGTCGGACGAACTCGCGAAGATAGCGCCGTAGCGGCTAGATCGGCGCGGCGGGAAAAAATACCTTCATCACGACTTCACCGAGCAACAAGCCGCTGAAACCGAACAGCAGCAAGCTCGCGACTTTGTTCACGAGCCGTAACTTGCTCAAATCCATACGGTGTCGGAAGCGTCCTATGGTGTGCGAAAGAACGACCCACCAGGCGAGGCTGCCGGCCATGATCGCTGCGACTATGGTGAAGGCGTCGATATAGGTCTCCACTTCGACGAAGGTGCTTATCCCGCCGAAGATCGCGAACAGGCCGAGCATCGCCCCAGGATTGGTGATGGTGAGGAAGAAAGTCTGCGGGATATCCCAGGCGAAGTCACCGAGCGAGGGTCTCCGGCCGTCGGCGTGCTCGTCGCGTACGATCCGCGGCTGGGTGAGGTAGAGGCGGACGCCGAAGGCGAGGAGCACGAGGCCGCCCACGGTCTGGACGCTCATGCGGTAGTGTTTGATCGCGCCAGAGACGGCGCCAACGCCGAGCGCGGCGAACAGGGCGATCAGCCCGTCGCCGATCACGGCGCCGAGGCCGGCCGCGACGCCGCCCCAGAAGCCGCGCTCCAGCGCCCGCTGCAGGCACAGGATGTTCACGGGTCCGACCGGCATGGCGACGAGCACGCCAATGACCAAGCCGACGGGAATGATGAGGGGATTGGGCAGGAAATGCATCAGGCTGGCCGCTCAGCCCACCGGCAGTTGATGGCGCCGCAGCGTGCGGCTGAGCTGTGATCGCAGACTATGGCGACTGGCGGCGGATCACCCACGCAATTTCCCCATCCATCGCCCTCGGCGGCCCCATGCCGCGACGCACGCGAAGTATTGGTATTCCTAGATGTGGGTGCACGACTTGTCCACGGCGCGCGTGCGCACGTTGTTGACGAACGAGGTTGACGGGCGGCCGATCGACGCGGGTCGCGCTTCGCGGTGCTCAGACGAATGAGCTGCCGCCGGACTGGATCAGCAGCCGCTCGATGCGCTTCTGCTGCTCGTTGCTGCGCCAGACATTCTCGATGACGAATGGCTCAGATCCCGCCAGGGACGGCCTGAATACGAGGTCCCCGGTACCGAGCCCGAGGAAACCCAGGCCGAGGAACTTGTGGCGGAAGAAATCGTCCGGCTGGCGGCGCATCAGCATGCCGCGTGTGTCGTAGACATTGCCGGCGGCGTTGCCGAGCCGGTGCGTTTCGACGACCTGGCCACCAGCAAACCGCCAGTAGGTGAGCTGGTCGATCCCGAACACGACGATCAGCCAAATGAGCAGCAGGCCGGTCGAGATCACCATGTAGAACGCGAGGTTCATATGCACCCTGAGCTCGGGCAGGAACTTGAACACCGAGCCGAGCCCCCACTGCCATTCTATTCCGACGAGGGCGAGGGCGATGATCGCGGCAATGATGAAGGTATGCAGCACCCGCGCGCGCACGTTGGTGAAGACCACGACGAAGAGGATAAGCCCGACGTAGGAGATGCCGAGCCACGCTTCGGGGAAGAACTTTATCTGCTTCCCGCCAAAGGGAATCGCCATGTGGTTGAGCTGTGTGCCCAACGCGCAGACGTACCCGTAGAACCATACGATCCACCAGTAGATGATGTTCGAATGGGCTACGAGGCGCACCTCGCGCAACGCCGCGGCGTCCCGATGCGCCTTGGCTTCCTCACGCGCAACTCGCATGGTGGCGGCGTTGGCGCCGGGATCCTGTCCGGTCATGTATGGTGCCTTTCCCCTCGGATGCCGCCGGCTCCCCCTGAGCCTCGCGGCGCCTGAGGCTACGGCAGAGCTGGCCGCGGCGACAAGTGCATCGAAGTCTAAGGGGCTCGCGTGGCGGCCAGAAACCATGTCGGAAGGCGGGTGACGACAGGGTCCTTTGAGTGATCACGAGATTGCCGACGGTCCGATCGTGACCTATCACATCGGACAACAACAAACAGACACCCACCGGGGAGGCACGATGAAGACCTACGGCGGCATCCGCGGCTTTGATGGCCTCGTCGTCACCGTCGACGGCCAACCGCTCCCCGAGCGCTACGAGGTCAAGCAGTTCACGACGTGGGGGTTCGAGTGGACGTACGAGGGTGACAGCCCGCGCCAGCTCGCGCTTGCGATCCTGGTCGACCATCTTGGCGATGGGCCACGTGCGATCCGCCTCAGCGAACCGTTCATGCGCCTCGTGGTGGCCGACCTCGACAACGACTGGACGCTGACGAGCGACGAGGTGCAACGGGCTATCGACACGATCGAGGCCGGCACTTAGCCTTTCGCCGGCTGCAGCGCGTCGACCCAGGTGACGAAGTTCTCGAGCGGCTCGCGCTCGGTGGTAAACGAGTTCACCTTCGCGTCGGCGTCCGGATAGCCGATCCCCATGCCGCAGATCACCATCTGGTCCTGTGGGATCGCGAGGCGCTCGCGCAGCACCTCGTGGAAATTGGCGAGCGCCGCCTGCGGGATTGTCTCCAACCCGAACTGGCGGGCGGCGATCATGATCGACTGGATGAACATGCCGGTGTCGAGCCACGAGCCCTGCTCGAGCTGGCGGTCGATGGTGAAGATGAAGGCGGCAGGTGCGCCGAAGAACTCATAGTTCTGTCGACGCTGGGCGTGCATGCCCGCTTTGTCATCGCGGGTGATGCCCATGGTGCTGTAGAGGCCCCAGCCACAGGCGCGGCGGCGCGCCAGATAGGGCTCGTACCATTTGACCGGATAGTAATCGTATTCGCGCGTACCTTCGCCGACCGTGTCGTAGCGATGCAGCAGATCGGCGACCAGTTCGTCGCGCGCCTTGCCGTCGACCACGTGCACTTTCCACGGCTGGATGTTGGAGCCTGACGGCGCCCGTCCCGCGGTCGTGAGGATGCGTGCGATGATCTCGCGCGGCACTGGCTTCTTCAGGTACGCGCGCGTCGATTTACGGCCGCGGATTGCCTCCTCGACAGTGATGGTTCGTTCTCCGCTGCTGCGGCTGGCGTCGTTCATCGGCGTCCCCTCGCGTAGGTGCCATTCAGGCGCGTGTGTCTGTCAGAAACCGGGATAGCAGGGGTGCTGGCCCGGCTCCAGGGGTATCGATGCGGGGCGGTCCTTCGGCAGCGCAGAGCTCGGCTCTCAGCCGGTGAGGCGCACCAGCTCGTCGGCCAGATAACGGATCGTCGGCGATCCGGCGTCGGCCGGTTGCGCCAGCGCCGCCAGCGCCTCGTACCGCGCCACGTCGATGTCATGGACGGCCCAGGTGTGGCCAGCCTTCGCGAGCAGCCGGCGTGCCGCCATCGACGCCGATGTCTCGTCGGCCTCGGCGGCGTGCAGACCGAGTGCTTCCAGGACTGCGCCGATGCCGTCACCACGCGCCTTCGCGATTGCCTCGAGGCGGGTCCAGGCGGCGAGCAGACGGGTCTCGGTGTCGGCGTGCACGGGGGATGGTCCGGTAAGGACGGCCTCGCCGGCGGCAACGATCAGCCGGCGACGCCGGTCATCGAGGCGTGTATCGCGGCGCACCTCTACGTCGATGCCCACCTGCCCGCTCCCAACCGTGGCAATCAGGACCAAGTCGCCGCTGTGGGCCAAGCTGAAATCGCCTTCCCAGCCGACGGCGCGCAGTTTTCCGGTCGCACGCCCCGAGGCCGGCGCGAAGCGCACCAGCCAGCCGACGCGATCCTCCAGAACCAGATGGAGCGCCGCGTGTGCCGCGGTCCAGCGTACACGCTCGCTAGCATCGGCGATGGCCGTCGCCCGCGCGATCTCGTCGTCGGTCAGCAGTTGCCGCTCGTGCGCGATCTCGACCAGCCGCTGCCCGGAGACCCTGAGGTCGGCGATCCAGACGTCGGGGCTCCGCGGCCCGGGCACGATCTACCGTCGACTTGTGGCCGCGCCGGATGGCGCCTGGGCCTTGGATTTGAGCGTGTCGCCGACCAGCAGCGCCCGGCAGGCATTGAGCTCCGAGATTGCCGCAGCGACGACATCACGCCCGATCGGCGCGCGCGCGGGCGCCTTGCTCCTCGCATCTCCCCGCGCGGTCTTCTTGCGCGGTGTGATGTCATGGCCGTTGGTCTGCACCGTTGCGACTGGCTTCGCCGCCTCCGCCTCCGCTTCCTGCAGTGCGGCGATCATGCTGCCGGTCGCATCGGCAGTGGCGAGACGCTTGACGCGCTCGACGCCATGCTCGCGCAGGATCTTCTGCACGCCCCGGATGGTGTAAGCGTCGCGATTGAGTAGCGTCTGGATGCCCTTTATCAGCTCGACATCCTCGGGTCGGTAGAACCGCCGGCCGCCGCCGCGCTTGAGTGGCTTGAGTTGCTTGAAGCGCTGCTCCCAGAAACGCAGCACGTGCTTCGGAACGTCCAGCTCGGTGGATACCTCGCTGATCGTGCGGAATGCATCCGCCGATTTTGCCATGTCGATCCCCGCTCGTGTTGGTGACCTGAACCGTCGCCCAACGGCTCGCGGCCACTCTCAATTAGTGCATCGTGCGCCTATTCCGCCGCCTTGCGCCGGTTCAGACGCGTATTGATGCGCTCCTTCATGATGTTGCTCGGCCGGAAGACGAGAACGCGCCGCGGTGTGATCGGAACCTCCTCGCCGGTCTTCGGATTGCGACCCATGCGCTGCGCCTTCGATCGTACACCGAATGACCCAAATGACGACAGCTTGACGCCTTCGCCCTGAGACAGGGTCTCCGAGATCTCGCTCAGGACCAGCTCGACGAGATCCTGCGACTCGTTCCGTGGCAAGCCAACCTTACGCACCAGTGCGTCTGCCAAATCCGCACGCGTTAGTGTCTTGCTGCCCATTGGTCAGTGCCTCCCAGTATTGAATTGTCTTAGAAGCTATCCAGCGTCCGCTGGCCGGTCAATGGCTCGGCAACAACAAGAGTATGAAACTGCGATAAAAATCGTTCAGAGCAAACGTTGATTAGCAGTCAGATTAACTTTGTGAGGCGCTTTCGGGGGCGCGCCTACCAGCGTGCGAGCACGGCGCCCCAGGTGAATCCGCCGCCCATCGCCTCCATCAGCACGAGGCTGCCTTCCTTCAAACGATGCTCCTCGAAGGCCTGATTGAGTGCAAGCGGGATCGACGCAGCCGACGTATTGCCGTGCTTCGCGAGGGTCGTCATGATCTTCTTGGGGTCGACCCCGAGCCGCTTGGCGATGCCGTCGAGAATGCGCTGGTTGGCCTGGTGGGGCACGAAGAGGTCGATCTCCTCGGCCGCGTATCCCGTTTCGACGAGCGTCTCCTCGATGACTCCCGAAATCTTCTGCACCGCGTGACGGAACACCTCGCGCCCGTTCATGCGCAGATGACCGACGGTCTTGGTCGAGCCAGGACCGCCGTCGACGTAAAGAAGGTCCTCGTATCGCCCATCCGAGCGGATGCGGGTCGCAAGGAGGCCGCGATCGTCCCGCGAGCCGCGCTGGGGTTGCGCCTCGAGCACGACGGCACCAGCGCCGTCGCCGAACAGCACGCACGTCGTGCGATCGGAGAAATCGAGGATGCGGGAGAATGTCTCGGCGCCGACCACGATCGCGCGCTTGAACTGCCCGGTCCTGAGGAAATTGTCGGCGATGGTCAGCGCGTAGACGAAGCCCGAGCAGACCGCCTGCACATCGAAAGCCGCGCCATGGTTGATGCCGAGCCCCGCCTGGATGCGCACCGCCGTCGCAGGGAAGGTGCGATCGGGCGTCGCCGTCGCACACACGATGAGATCGACGTCCTCGGCCGCTATGCCTGAGCGCACAAGCGCCTGCTTCGCCGCGGCGATGCCGAGATCGGACGTCAACTCGTCGTCGGCCGCGAAATGGCGCTGCCTGATCCCCGACCGCTGCGTGATCCACTCATCCGACGTGTCGATGATGCGGGCGAAGTCGTCGTTGGTCATGACGCGCTTGGGCAGATAAGCACCCACGCCACGGATAACCGATCTGATGACGGCCACGTTCTTTTCCTCGCGTGAAATGGTCGTATCTCCAGCTCAGTCTTCGGGCATGTCGGCGAACTTGCCGTGGAATGCGCCCAGGTCCGAGGCGATACGACCTTTCAGGTCACCTGCGGCCATCTCGTAGCCGACATTGATCGCGCTCGCAAAGCCGAAAGCGTCGGTGCCGCCGTGGCTCTTGATGGCAATGCCATTGAGCCCCAGAAATGCACCGCCGTTCACTCGGCGGGGGTCCATTCGATGCTTGAGGGTCATGAAGCCACGCTTGGCGATCAGCGCGCCGAGCTTGGTGATCCACGACTGGGTCATCGCCTCGCGCAGGTAGACGCCGATCTGTCGTGCCGTGCCTTCCGCCGTCTTGAGCGCGATGTTGCCCGCAAACCCCTCGACGACGACGACATGGACGGCACCCTTGCCGATCTCGTCGCCTTCGACGAAGCCGTGATACTCGAACGGCAGGCCGAGGTCGGGCCGCTTCAACCAGGCGTGGGCCTCCTTCACCTCCTCGGCGCCCTTGATCTCCTCGACGCCGACATTGAGGAGGCCGACGGTCGGACGCTCGATCTTGTAGCGCGCGCGGGCCATGGCGGCGCCCATCAGCGCATACTCGGCGAGCTGGCGGGCCGATGCGCCGATATTGGCGCCGACATCGAGAACGATGCATTCGCCGGTTATGGTCGGCCAGAAGGCGGCGATCGCCGGGCGCTCGATATCGGACATCGGCCGCAGAACCAGCTTGGACATCGCCATCAGCGCGCCGGTGTTGCCGGCGGACACCGCGGCGTCGGCGGCGCCGTTCTTCACCTGCTCGAGGGCGAGCCACATGCTGGTGCCTTTGCCCCGGCGGACCGCCTGGCTCGGCTTGTCGCTCATCGCGATTGCCGTGTCGGTGTGCTCTATCCGGGAGGCGGGCCCGAGACGCGGAAACGCCTGCAGTGCCGGCTCTAAGCGACTGCGGTCGCCGCAGAAGATGAAGCGAAGTGCGGGGTGGGCTTCGAGCGCCATGGCGGCCCCCGGTACGATGACCGGCACTCCATGGTCGCCTCCCATCGCATCGATCGCGATTGTGCGAGGCTCAGGCATCTGTTTCGTACTGGTCTTGGTACAGGTTGGGGAGGACGGCGAGGTTGCTACGCGCCAGCGTGCCCGGGTCCCCCCGCGGGCACGCTATTGACGAGGTCGGGTTCGTCCCCCTGCACTGACGGCGCCAGACCATAGCCATTTACCGACGTGATACAACCTCATTTTACCCGTTGAGAACCGACCGGCAGCCTTGCAGATGGCGCCAACCCGTTGATTGCATAATCCGGATCGGCGCTCGCGTTCCCTCTGCAAATCATGGTAGGAACGAACGAGCAACGAACGGCACCGGGTCGCGCGAGGGGTCGCTGCGGCGGGGGGCGCCGTCCACACGGGGGTGGGCCAATGGCAAGGTGGAGGCCCAGGAGGACGCGATGAGCGATGCCGATAGCGACCGGCTGGTCTCGGGCGCCCGCAAGGAGGTCGATGTCTTCGAGGCATCGATCCGGCCGCAGTCGCTCGACGACTTCATCGGGCAGGAGGCGGCGCGCGCCAATCTAAGAGTCTTCATCCAGGCCGCGAAGGGGCGCGGCGATGCGCTCGACCATGTCCTCTTTGCCGGCCCGCCGGGCCTCGGGAAGACGACGCTCGCCCAGATCATGGCCAAGGAGATGGGCGTCGGGTTCAGGTCGACATCCGGTCCTGTGATCGCCAAGGCGGGCGACCTCGCGGCCCTGCTGACCAATCTCGAGGAACGCGACGTCCTGTTCATCGACGAGATCCACCGCCTCAATCCCGCGGTCGAGGAGATCCTCTATCCCGCGATGGAGGACTACCAGCTCGACCTCATCATCGGCGAGGGACCGGCGGCGCGATCGGTCAAGATCGACCTTGCGAAGTTCACGCTGGTGGGTGCGACGACCCGCGCGGGTTTGCTGACCAACCCGTTGCGCGACCGCTTCGGTATTCCGGTACGGCTCAATTTCTACACCATCGACGAGCTCGAGCGTGTCGTGAGCCGTGGCGCACGCGTCCTCGGCGCGCCGATGTCTGGCGAGGGTGCCCGTGAGATCGCGCGCCGGTCGCGCGGGACGCCGCGCATCGCCGGCCGGCTGCTCCGCCGCGTCCGCGATTTCGCCGCGGTTGACGGCGTCGCAGTCATCGATGCGGGGGCGGCCGATCGCGCGCTCCGCATGCTCGAGGTCGACAACGAGGGCCTCGATGCCCTCGATCACCGTTACCTCAATTGCATTGCGAGGAACTACGACGGCGGGCCGGTCGGCATCGAGACGATCTCGGCCGCCCTTTCAGAGCCCCGGGACGCGCTGGAGGAGGTGGTCGAGCCGTACCTGCTTCAACAAGGGTTCATCGGGCGGACACCGCGCGGCCGTGTTCTAACGCTACGCGCTTACCGCCATCTCGGATTGTCCGGCCCGGCGCGCGCATCGTCGCCGCAGATCGGACTGTTCGAAGTTCTGGATGACGACGACGCGGCGGCCTCCGGCGGCGGTTGAGAGTGTTCCACGGCTCCATCACCATCGGGGTGATGCCGTCATGAGGTGTCCTGCTGGATGTTGACGCGACGTACGCTTCTAAAGAGTGTCATCGCGCTCGGGCTCTCCGGCTTCGGAGTCGTCGGCTACGCATTCGCGATCGGCCCGTGGGGGCATCGGGTAACACGCTATCGCCCGACGCTGCCCAACTGGCCGAATGACACGAAGCTCCGCGTCGCTCTGATCGCCGACATTCACGCCTGCGAGCCGTGGATGGGAATGGATCGGGTTAAGGGCATCGTCGCCGACACCAACGCGCTGGAGCCCGATCTCGTGCTCTTGCTCGGCGATTACATGGCGCATCACCGCTTCGTCCGTCGAGTGGTCCCAGCAGCCGATTGGGCGGGTGCGCTCGCCGGTCTCAGGGCGCCGCTCGGCGTCCACGCCATTCTCGGCAACCACGACTGGTGGGACGATCCTGAAGCGCAGAATGCGCGAAAGGGGCCGATACGTGCGCGGCGTGTGCTGGAGAGTGCCGGACTTCCTGTCTACGAGAACGACGCGCGGCGCCTGAAAACGCGGGACGGAAAACCGTTCTGGCTGGCTGGTCTCGGCGATCAGTTTGCATTCCAGCGCGGGCGGCGCGGCGCGAAGCTGAAAGTCGCGGCGACCAGAGGCGTCGACGATTTGCCGGCGACGCTTGCCAAGATCACCGACAATGCGCCGATCCTGCTGATGATGCACGAGCCGGATGCGTTCACGACAGTCCCCAGGCGCGTGGCCCTGACGGTGGCCGGGCACACGCATGGGGGCCAAGTCTCGATTGCGGGCTTTGCGCCGGTCGTGCCGTCGCGCTACGGGCGGCGGTTCGCCTACGGCCACATCGTCGAGCAAGGCCGCCACATGATCGTCTCCGGCGGACTAGGGTGCAGCCTCGCGCCCGTCCGCCTCGGCGTGCCGCCCGAGATCGTGCTCGTTGAGCTGGGAGGGACGCCGTGAGCGGTAGCGGTTCCGATCGCAGCGTCGACCGCTGGCCGGACCTGGCCGGGCGACTGCTGACCGATGCGGACGGCACGCGCCGGCATGTCCTACCCGTGCGTGTCTATTTCGAGGACACCGATTTCTCAGGCCTCGTCTATCACGCCAGCTACGTGCGCTGGTGCGAGCGTGGACGATCAGACTATCTGCGCCACATCGGCAACGAGCATCGGGCGCTCATCGAAGGTGGTGAGGGCGCCGAGCCGGCGGCGTTCGTGGTCAGGCGGATGCGGCTCGAATTCCTCAAGCCGGCGCGGATCGATGATGTCCTCGAGGTCGAAACCCGGGTCATCGAGGCGAAGGGTGCGACACTCAGCCTCGCACAGCGTGTGGTGCGTGAAGGGACTGTCTTGTTCGAGGCCGAGGTCCTGGTCGTGCTGGTGTCGGTCTCGGGAAAGCCGCAGCGCTTGAGCCAACGCCTGCGGGCGGGGCTGTCCGGAGAATGATGCACGCTATAAGCCGTTTGCATCGTCGACGCGCACCTGGACACTGTTGCCCGAATCCAGCCAATTGGAGCCCTAGTTTAGTCACATTGCGGCGCAAAAAGCGCGCAGCAGGGTGTGCGTTCACCCACTGCGACAACAGCGCAGCATCGGCTTGTGAAACAACGATTTCCGGCGACGCACGCGGGCCGATGAGCGGTCTGCGTGTCTGCTTCTCGTTGACGTTGTTCCGAAATCGTCAAAAGCCTGTAGTTTGATTCCGAACAAGCACGGCCAAAGAGTGCGGCATGAACCCTGCGGATTTGATCAAGGACAAGATCGGCGCGGTCAGTACGACCAACGGCCATTCGTTCTTGGAGCTGTTTCTTCAAGCGCACATCGTCGTCCAGATCGTGATGATCGGACTGCTGGTGGCGTCAATCTGGTCATGGGCGATCATCGTCGAGAAGCTGTTCACGTTCCGGCGCGCTCGGCGCGAGGCGGATCGGTTCGAGCAGCTTTTCTGGTCGGGCCAGAGCCTCGAGGAGCTCTACGCGAACCTTGCCCGTGACCGCACGCAATCGATGGCGGCCCTGTTCGTCGCCGCGATGCGCGAGTGGAAACGCTCGGTCGAGGGCAATATCCGGGCGCTCGGCGGCATTCAGCTCCGCGTCGAGAAGGTGATGGACGTCACCATCAGCCGCGAGATGGAGCGGCTGGATCGTCGGCTGCTGTTCCTTGCGACGGTCGGCTCGACGGCGCCGTTCATCGGCCTGTTCGGAACCGTATGGGGCATCATGTCGAGCTTCCAGGCGATCGCGGCCTCGAAAAATACGAGTCTCGCGGTCGTTGCGCCGGGCATAGCGGAAGCGCTTTTCGCCACCGCGCTGGGGCTGTTGGCCGCAATTCCGGCGGTCATGGCCTATAACAAGTTCTCGGCGGATTCGGCGCGAATCGCGCAGCGGCTCGAGGCCTTCGCCGACGAGTTCGCCGCCATCGTCTCGCGGCAGATCGATACGCGGGCGTGAGCTGCGGCCGGCGGGAGTGCCGGTGAGAAGGGAAAAGCATGGGTGCCAGCCTCAATACCGGCGGATCAGGCAAGGCTGGGCGGCGAGGTCGAGCGCGCCGTCACGCACCCATGAGCGAGATCAACGTCACGCCCTTCGTCGACGTCATGCTGGTGCTGCTGGTGATTTTCATGGTCACGGCGCCGCTGTTGACCGTCGGCGTACCGCTCGACCTGCCACAGGCCAAGGGCAAGCAGCTCGAGGCCAACAAGGAGCCGATCGTCGTCTCGGTCAGATCCAACGGCGAGGTGTTCATGGGCCAGGAGGAGAAAACGCCGATGCGTCTCGATGAGATCGGGCCCAAGCTCCGCGCGATCTCGCAGAACCGCGGCGGCGAAGAGGAGCCGATATTCGTGCGCGGTGACAAGGCGGCGAACTACGGCGACATCGCCCGCGTGATGGGGCGTATCCGCGATGCCGGGTTCCGCAAGATATCGCTCGTAACGGAGGTGGAGGGCGGAGGCTGACCGGGTGTATCTGGGGTTCTTCGTCTCGGTGCTGCTTCACGCGGCTTTGCTGGGCTGGACGGTCATCTCGATCCAGTCAACGAAAGAATTGCGAGCCCCGACGATCGAGCCGGTCGCGGTCGATCTGATCTCGCCGTCCGAGCTGACGAAGCTGAGCAAGGGCAGCCGCGACGCCAAGCTCAAGGAGGCTCGGGCGAACGACAGCCCGCAGACCGATCTGGCGCCGAAGGAGGGTCCGCGTCCGCGCGAGATCAAGGCCCCGCCACCTGCTGCCGCGGAGCCACCACCGCCGCCGCCGCCCGAACCCGTGAAGGCGCCCGAGCCACCGCCACCACCGCCGAAAGCAGCGGAAGCGCCGCCGCCTGCACCCGAGCCTCCTTTGCCGCAACCGCAGCCGGACAAGGTCGCGCTCGAGCAGAAGCTCGCCGATCTCGCGCTCCAGCAGGCCGAGGAGGCCAAGCGTCAGGCCGAATCGCAGGCGAAAGCTGAGGCTGAGGCGCGCGCCAAAGCTGAAGCTGAGGCCAAGGCAAAGTCTGAGGCGGAAGCCAAAGCCAGGGCCGAAGCCAAGGCGAAAGCGGACGCCGAGGCCAAGCGCCTCGCCGAAGTGAAGCGCCTGGCCGAGATCAAGCGCAAGCAGGAAGCGAAGAAGAAGGCGGACGCCGAGAAGAAGCGCCTCGCCGAACAGGAAAAGGCGAAGTTCAGCGCCGACCGACTCTCGGCGCTGCTCGACAAATCGCCTGATCCGCGCGCGCCGGCGCCCGGTGCGCCGCAGCCGTTGACCGATACGCGCGCCAAGGGCCCGGTCCTCGGGGCCAGGGAAGGGCGCGATCAGGTCAATTCGGCGAGCGAGGTGGCGTTCATCGCGGGGCTCATCCGCCAGTCGGTCATCCGCTGCAACAACATCATTGCCGGCCGCGAGCAGCTCGATACGCCGATCGTGCAGATCGATGTCCGGTTGCGTCCGGACGGATCGCTCGCAGATCAGCCGAAGGTCGTGAGCGCCGGCAGCAACTCGCCGGTGTTCAGGGACGCTGTGGACGCCGCGCTGCGGGCGATCGTGCAGTGCGCTCCTTACTCGTTGCCGCCCGACAAGTACGATATCTGGGCCTACATGCGCCTGACCTTCGACCTCTCGCGGATGAATTAGGCGTCCGGACTTGCTGCCGCTGTGGGCTCGCCGGCGGACGCGTTTGCGGAGCGCGTGGCCTTGTGCTCATTGTTCGGAAAGTAGGCGATCCGCTGGCGTGATTCGCGGTGGCACCGCTTGCAGCATCCGCGACTTCGATGACCTGACGGAGAGAGCGATGGCGGCGACGGGCAAACGCGAATCCTGGTCGGGGCCCGGTGCTGGCTCAGGCTCTGGCGCAGCAACAGCACCCGCGTCCGTTCCGCGCGACGAGATCTCCGAGTTTCACCTCCGCGACGAGGCGCGCCTGGTCGGCGGACTGGTCGAGCGCGCGGTCTACACCGCCGACGAGCGCCGGCGGATCGCCGAGCTGGCGCGGAAGCTCGTCGGCACGGCGCGCGCCGGGCGCGCGCGTCACGGCGGTATCGACGCCTTCATGCACGAGTACGGCCTGACCTCGGAGGAGGGCGTGACGCTGCTCTGCCTCGCCGAGGCGCTGCTGCGCATTCCCGACTCCGACACCGCCGACGCCTTGATCGACGAGCGTGTCGGCAGCGGCGACTGGGAGCGACATCTCGGACATTCGGATTCGCTGCTGGTCAACGCGTCGACCTACGGTCTCATGTTGACCGGTCGGATCGTCCGTCTCGGCCGGTCGTCGGGGAGCGGACCAGGCGCCGTTCTCAAGCGTCTCGTTGCGCGCTCGGGCGAGCCGGTTATCCGCCAGGCAATGCGGCAGGCAGTGCGCGTTCTCGGCGATCAGTTCGTGCTGGGCCGCACCATCGAGTCCGCGATCTCGAACGCGTGGGAGTACGAGAAGAAGGGCTACACGATCTCCTACGACATGCTCGGCGAGGCGGCGCGCACGGCGGCCGATGCCAAGCGCTACCACGAGCGCTATGCGTCCGCGATCGAAGCGGTCGGCAAGGCCGCCGGCGCGTTCAACGCAACCACCCCCGAGGCGTTGTTCCAGCGGCCTGGTATCTCGATCAAGCTCTCTGCGCTGCATCCGCGCTTCGAGCCCGGCAAGGAGGCCCGCATCGCCGCGGAGCTGGTGCCTTCGATGCTGGAGCTCGCCCGCCTCGCCCGCGCGCGCGGCCTCTCCGTCACCATCGACGCCGAGGAGCAGGACCGGCTCGACCCGACGCTGATGGTTTTCGAGCGGCTGATCAACGCGCCGGAACTTGCCGATTGGGCCGGTCTCGGCATGGTTGTGCAGGCGTACGGCAAGCGCGCGATCCCGGTGCTCCGCTGGTTGAAGCGCGTCGGCGAAGGCGCCAAGCGGCGCATTCCGGTTCGCCTCGTCAAAGGCGCCTACTGGGATACCGAGATCAAGATGGCGCAGGAGCGCGGGCTCTCCGGCTATCCCGTCTTCACCGCCAAGTCACATACCGACGTGTCGTATCTCGCGTGCCTGCGCTTCCTGTTGAGCGACACGCGCACGTTCTATCCGCAGTTCGCGACCCACAACGCGCACACGGTCGCGTCGGTGCATGTGGCGGGCGGCACGCTGCCATTCGAGCTGCAGCGCCTGCACGGGATGGGCGAAGCGCTCTACGACGATGTCGTAAGCAAGACCGGTCTTGGGCGGCGCTGCCGCATCTACGCGCCCGTCGGCGCGCACGAGGACCTGCTCGCCTATCTCGTCCGCCGCCTGCTCGAGAACGGGGCCAACACGTCGTTCGTCAATCGCCTCGCCGACGACGACCTGCCCGCCGAGGAGATCGTGCGCGATCCGATCGAGGAGGCGGAGAAAAGCTGGCAGGCGAGTGCTGGTGGCAGCGGCGAGAGTGCGCGCGTGCCATTGCCGGTCGCGGTCCTCGGACCAGAGCGCCGCAACAGCGCCGGCATCTCGATCCCCGAGCCCGCCGCACGCGCGGCACTGCTGGGCGAGATCAACGATGAGCTGAAGACGGATTTCACCGTCGGTCCGATAATCGACGGCGCGCCGGTCACAGGTACCGATGCCGCGCAGCTCGTGCTCTGCCCGCATGATCGACGCATGCGGCTCGGCACAGTGCTGGAGGCAACGCCCGATCATGTCGAGCGCGCGATCGTCAGCGCGGCGAAGGCGCAGCACGCGTGGGATCGCCTCGGCGGACTCGCACGCGCTGCGATCCTCGAGCGCGCGGCTGACGCGCTCGAGCACGAACGCGCGCGCTTCATGGGCGTTGCCGTGCGAGAGGCCGGCAAGACGCTCGAGGCCGCGCTCGCCGAGGTACGCGAGGCGGTGGACTTTCTCCGCTACTACGCGGGCGAGGCGCGGCGCCAGTTCGCGGGGCCGGCCGTGCTGCCGGGACCGACCGGCGAGCGCAACACGCTGGCGTTGCGCGGGCGCGGCGTGTTCGCGTGCATTGCGCCGTGGAACTTCCCGCTGGCCATCTTCACCGGGCAGGTTGCGGCCGCGCTCGCCGCGGGCAACAGTGTCGTCGCCAAGCCGGCCGAGCAGACGCCGATCATGGCGTTTCTCGCGGTCGAGCTGCTGCATAAGGCAGGCGTCCCCGGCAACGTCCTGCATCTGCTGCCGGGTGGCGGATCGGTGGGCGCGATGCTATCGCGCGATCCGCGCATCGCCGGTATCGCCTTCACCGGCTCGAATGCGACGGCGTGGGCGATCCAGAAATCGCTCACCGAGCGGCGCGGCGCGATCGTGCCATTCATCGCCGAGACCGGCGGCATCAACGCCATGATCGCCGACAGCAGCGCCTTGCCCGAGCAGGTCGTGCGCGACGCGGTGCGCTCGGCGTTCGACTCGGCCGGGCAGCGCTGCTCAGCGGCGCGCGTGCTGTTCCTGCAGGCGGAGATCGCTGACCACGTGACCGAGATGCTGACCGGCGCGATCGCTGAGCTGCAGGTCGGCGACCCGCTCGACTACGCGACGGACGTCGGTCCGGTGATCGACGAGGACGCGCAAACGACGCTCGAGGCGCACAAGCACGACATGCGCCGTCGCGCCCGCGAGCTTATCGATCCAACGCTGCCGGCCACCTGCCATGTCGGCACGTTCGTGACACCGGCCGCCTATGCGGTCGAGAGCCTCGACATCGTGGAGCGGGAAGTGTTCGGCCCGATCCTGCACGTGGCGCGCTACGAGGGCGGCCATCTCGACAAGGTGATCAAGGCGATCAACGCGACGGGCTACGGCCTGACGCTCGGACTGCACAGCCGCATCGGCGCGGTCGCCGACTACGTCGCAGAGCACGCCAAGGTCGGCAATCTCTACGTCAACCGCAACCAGATCGGTGCCGTCGTCGGCGTGCAGCCGTTCGGTGGTGAGGGACTTTCCGGCACCGGCCCCAAGGCCGGCGGACCGCACTACCTTACCCACTTCGCGACCGAGCGCACGCGCTCGACCGACATCACCGCGACCGGTGGCAACGTCGAGCTGCTTGGCCTCGCGGTGGACAAGAAGAAACCGGAAGGGAAAGCCTGAAATGCGACGGCCTAACCCGCGTTCGTGATCGCAATCAGCTTGTCGAGCGCGCCGCGGGCGGCACCCGACTCGATCGAATGCACCGCCAGCGCCACGCCGTCGGTCAGGCTCGCGGCCTTGCCGGCAACAATGAGCGCGGCGGCGGTGTTCAGCAGCACGATGTCGCGAAACGGCCCTTTGGCGCCGGACAGCACGTCTCGGATCGCTGCGGCATTTGTCTTCGCATCGCCGCCCTTGAGGTCGGCGAGCTTGGCTGGCTGCAGTCCCGCGTCGGCGGGCGTCACCTCGAACACGCTGACGGCGCCGCCCTTAAGCTCGGCGACGGTCGTCGCGCCGGTCGTGGTCAGCTCGTCGAGGCCGTCGTGGCCATGTACCACCCACACGTGCTCGGCGCCGAGATTCTTCAGCACGTGCGCGATCGGCTCGACCCATTCGAGTGCGAACACGCCAAGCACCTGGCGCGTGACGCCGGCCGGATTGGAAATCGGCCCGAGCAGGTTGAATATGGTGCGGATGCCCAGCTCGGCGCGGATCGGCGCCCAGTGCTTCATCGACGGATGATACATCGGCGCCCACAGGAAGCCGACGCCGGCTTCCCGGATTGCCTTCGTCACCGTCTCCGGGCTCGCATCGACCTTGACGCCGAGCTCGGTGAGTACATCCGAGGCGCCGGAAAGCGACGACACGCGGCGATTGCCGTGTTTGGCGATGATGACGCCGGCGCCTGCCGCGACGAGCGAAGAGGCCGTCGAGACATTGTAGGTGCCGTGGCTGTCGCCGCCGGTGCCGACTATGTCGACGGCGCCCGCCGGCGCGGAGACCCGGTTCATCTTCGCGCGCATCATCTGCGCGGCGCCGGTGATTTCCTCCACCGTCTCGCCGCGCACACGCAGCGCCATCAGGAACGCGCCCATCTGCGCGGGCGAGGCGTGCCCGTCGGTCATGATCTCGAGCGCGGTGCGGATCTCGTCGGTCGTCAGCACCGCCCCGGTCGAGACCTTCTGGATGAGGCGCGTCAGCTCAGCGGCAGGCATGACAGGGGTTCCGGGCACAAGGATCTAGGCAGCGACGCGCGCCGCCTTCGTATTGCGGGTGAGCGGAGAAAGGCCGGCGAGGCGGAGGAAATTGGCCAGGATCTCGTGGCCGTGCTCGGAGGCGATGCTTTCGGGATGGAACTGCACGCCGTGGACGGGATGCGTCCGGTGCTGCACGCCCATGATGATGCCGTCAGCCGTCTCGGCGGTGATCTCGAGGTCGGCTGGCAGGCTCGCCCGCTCGACGATCAGCGAATGGTAGCGCGTGACCTCGAACTTCCGAGGAATGCCGGCGAACAGACCCTTGCCGGTGGTCTCGATCGTCGACAGCTTGCCGTGCATTAACGTCGGCGCGCGCAGAACCTTGCCGCCATAGACCTGCCCGATCGCCTGATGGCCGAGGCAGACGCCGAGCAGCGGAATCTTTGGCCCGGCTGCCTTGATCAGATCGAGACAGATACCCGCTTCATTCGGCGTGCAGGGGCCGGGCGAAAGCACGATCGCCTGCGGTTTCATCGCGATCGCGGCATCGACCGTGATCTTGTCGTTGCGGACGACCTCGCATTCAGCGCCAAGCTCGCCCAGGAAGTGGACGAGATTGTAGGTAAAGCTGTCGTAGTTATCGATGAGGAGAAGCATAACGATTGCATAAACTTACGGCGCCCGAGCGTCAAGGCGGGGGTGCGCGGCCTCTGGCGCGTCCGGTGCGCCGGCCCTATATTTCGAGCGTGTGGACCGACATTTCCGGTTCCATTCCAAAGCGATCGATTGCTTCAGGAATTTCATCGATGGAGCAGCCAGTATTGCGGATGACGCGAGCCGGGTTGAGGGATCCGGACTATGCGTGGCCGGTCGCCTTGGCTACGCTGGTGGTAGCCGTCGTTCCCGTGCTTGTCGTCCTGATCAGTGGACGCGACGCCCGCACGCTGGTTTCCGATTTCGTGATCATGATCTGGTTTGTGCCGACCTTCTTTCTTCTCCTCTGGGTGTGGCTGGTAGAGCGGGACATCGTGATCGTCGACGAGGCGCGTGGTGTGCTCACGATCATCAGGGCCAACTTCATTGGTCGGCGCAGGGCGCGCGAGATCTCATTTGCGGATATCGATCGCGCGACCACGGTGCGGCGGCGAGTATCGCTGGACGAAGCCAACGAGAACGGGAGACCCCTGCCGTACCCGGTCGTGCGGCTGAAATCCGACGAGGTCGTGCCGCTGTACAGGGAGCTTCGTCAGTTTTCGACGCGCGCGAGGAGCCGGCGCGACATCCGCTACTCCCGGGCCGTCGTCCGCGCGGTGACGATGGCGCTCGCGCGCTACCGTGAAAGGCTTGGCATCACAACACAAGCGCACCGCGCCACATGGTCGAGGGGGGCGTTGATCGCGGCGCGACATGTCGTGAGGTTCGAGCAGCGGGAAGCATCGAAGCGCTCATCGATCGTGCTGGTGGGATTCGCTGCCGTCGTCGTGATTGGCGTGTCGTTGCTTCGCTACGGTTTCGACAAGTGGTCGATCTGGAATTGGGAATCGATGGCGTTGCTTCTAGCTCTTGCGCTGCTGCTCTTGTGGCCCGCCAGGCACTACGTCACCGAGCTCGACGAGCCGGCGCACGTCATCAGGGCGTCATCAACTGGCCTGCTCGGGTGGACCACGACCCGGCGCATACCATTCGCGGACATCGATACGGTCCAGATGTCCCCTCGCGAACGGGATGCGGAGGACGACTTCTTCAGGCGACCACGGCCGTACCTTCGACTTAAGAATGGTGAGACACTGTGGCTCGGCCCGATCTACCTGGACAAAGGATTGGAGGAGCCGAAAGAAAGCGACTATTGGACCGGTTACGAGATCGCTCGATCGATAGGAGCCGCGCTGGAGCGGCGGAGAGCCGCCGTCACTGCTACCGACGCAGGTGCTACGTCCCCGTGAACACTACCTTGACGAACTCGCGGTAGAGCAGGACCTGCCGTGACAGGGCGGGTCCGTCCTTTAATACCTTCGAGAGGATGATGCCGCCATCGGCGACGGCGGAAAGCATGTCGGCGAGGTCGTCCATATCGACGGCAATGCGTGGCGGGTAGCGCGCGGCGATCCGGTCGAGATGGCCGCGGAAGCGCCGGCGCCAGGCGAGGACCGCTTCCGCGTTGAGGTTGCGCACCTGCTGGTCGAACAGGCGATCCTGGTAGCAGTAGGCGGCCATGAGACAGCCGGGATGGCCTTGTGGCAGGTCGGCGAACAGCTCGGCCAACATCTTGAGGCCGACGAGGAAGCCGTGCAGCGGGTCTTCGCTCAGCTCGGCCGCGCGCGCGAACAGGTCGTCGAGCATGCCGCCCTCGCGCTCGATGTAGCGGACCAGCAGGGCGCGCGCGAGCTCGGTCTTGTCGCGGAAATGGTAGAAGAACCCGCTCTTGGTGATACCGACCGCCGCGATCAGCTCTTCGATCGACGTGGCGTCGAACCCCTTCTCGAGAACGCAGGCCTCGGCGACATCGAGAATGCGTTCGCGCGCGTCGCCTCTGGCGCGCTTCAATGCTGGAGCGGGCATGGCAACTGTACCTTCGGTCAAGTTGAGGTCGGCGCGACAGACGCCGCGCCGCCGATCAAAGTCATGATATCCAATCTAACGCTTTGGTGCGTATCACGAATTCTGATCTCAGCGCAACTGTACCACGCGCTTTCTAGCGCCAGTGCCCGCGCCTCCATAGATATCCGCTCGTTCGAGGCCGCCGATAACGGTCAGCCGGAGAAGACGAAAAACAGAGTTGGAGAAAAACGATCATGAGCAAGTATCGCAATGCATTGCCCCAGCTTGGACAGCGCCTGTTCCTGACCGACGGCGGCCTCGAGACGACGTTGATTTTTCACGAGGGGATCGAGCTGCCGCATTTCGCGTCGTTCGACCTGATGCGCACGGCCGCAGGCCGCAGGACCCTCCGCGACTACTTCATCCCCTACATCGAGAGCGCCCAGCAGGCCCACCTCGGTTTCGTTCTCGAGGCACCGACCTGGCGTGCCAACCCGGACTGGGCCGCCAAGCTCGGCTATTCGCGCGAGGCGCTCGCGGCCGTGAACCGCGAGGCCATCGAGCTGTTGGCCGAGCTTCGCTTCACCTTCGAGACGCAGCGCATGCCAATGGTGATCAGCGGCAACATCGGCCCGCGCGGCGACGGTTACGTCGCCGGCGCCGAGATGACACCCCAGGCAGCGGCCGAGTATCACGGTGAACAGATCGCTGTCTTCGCGGACACCGAGGCCGACATGGTCTCGGCATTCACGATGACGAACGTCAACGAGGCGCTCGGTGTCGTCGTCGCGGCCAAGCAGCATGACATGCCGGTGGTGATCTCGTTCACGCTGGAAACGGACGGTCGCCTTCCGAGCCGCGTGAGCCTGAAGGAGGCGATCGAGACCGTCGACGAGAAGACCGGCAACGGTCCCGCCTACTACATGATCAACTGTGCCCACCCGACGCATTTCAAAGGCACGCTGGGCAAGGGCGAGGCATGGACCAGCCGCATCCGGGGTGTGCGAGCCAACGCTTCGAAGCGCAGTCATGCCGAGCTAGATGCTGCGCCCGACCTCGACGCCGGTGATCCGATCGAACTCGGCGGGCAGTATCGAGAGTTGCTGCGCGCGTTTCCGCAGATCACGGTCGTGGGCGGATGCTGTGGCACCGACCACACGCACGTGGCGCATATCTGTAGCGCGTGCGCAAGCGCAACAAAGCCGCGCGCGGCTTGATGAGAGGCGACGGCCGCTGCGGCTCGGTCCGCGACGGCCGTTACGACTTGAGCGCGATGAGCTGTTGGGCCAAGGCGGTCTCGTCGAAACCGCCATCGGCGCGGCGGGGTATCCATGATGCGAGCGGACGACGCGCGAACGGTTCGTACAACACGATGCCCCGCGTATAGAGCGCGCCGACATAGCTGAACGTACTCTTCGCGGTCAGCAGGACGTCACTCTCCCGCAGCCGCTGAAACACGTCGAGCGCGCCCAATGCCACATCGACGCGATAGCCGAGGCTGGCGAAGTCGGCGAATTCGGCAGGATTGCCGTTGCTGTAGACAGTAACCTCGCTCTGCAGCCCCAGCTTTTGGGCTTGCGCTACCACGCGCTCAACCGTCGACAGCACGACCTGGTTCGGCGTGAATCGGTGAGAGACCTTCTGCGTCGAGACGTCGCCACGGCGCACGTGCACCGCGATCCGAAGCACGCCAGCGCGGGGCGACGGCTCGACCATGCTCTTCGGCACTACCGCGCGGTAGATCTCCGGGTTGCGATCGCAGTGGATGTGCATGTTGTTCATGGTGACGATATGCGGCCGATCCCACAGATACCGATCGGTCGCGTACGTCGTCAGGTCGACCATCGGCAGGTCGAAGTCCGCAAGCGACCGCCGTCCCACGCCGAGCGCGAACGTTGCCTCGCATCGCCGCACCCAATCGGCAGGGTCACCCTCCGCATGAGCGATGGCGACGAAGGGGCGGTGCGCGTAGGGTAGCCCGAGATCACGCGCCGTGGCCTCGACCGACAGGCGCGACAGCACCTGCGAGCCGAAGCCATCGCGGCGAATCTCGACGGCGAGCACAGTACCGGGCGCGATCCGTCCCGCGCGGACGCCGCGAACGATGCGCTCGCACATGTGGCGGTTGTCGGACGTGATCGTCAGTCCGGCAATGCGCTTGAGACCGACCCACGCGTAGCGCGAATAGTAGCGCAAATGGTCGCGCATTGTCGCGTCAGTGCGGTCGGAAAGATGTGGCGCGGATCCAGGCATGAGCCATCGTACCAGCAGTGACGCTGGTCGCAGTTGGGATGATTCGCCACACGCGGCCGTTGCGTGCGCCCTACGCCGCGGCAGCCGTTACCATCTTCGGCGTCGCGAAGTGGACGAGACGCCCTTTTCCCGGTCCGACGTCCGCCCAGGACTTGGCATCGAACGTCATCACCACCACGCCGGCGGTGGGCAACTTCGAGGAAATGGCGCCGACGAGCTCGGGGTTGCCTTCGCCGATCAACTCGATGGCCAGGATCTGAAGTCCGGGATTGTGGCCGACCAGCATGAGATGCTTGACCGTCTTTGGCGTCTTGCGAATTCTCGCCAGCAGCTCGAAGGGATCGGCGAGGTAGAGCGCGTCGTCATACTTGGTTTTCGGCTCGGCCTGCCAGCTCCCGCACGCCAGCTCGAGCGTCTGGCGCGTGCGGACCGCGGTCGAGCAGAGCACGAGATCGGGCTTGAGCTTTTGCTCGCGGAGGAAATTTCCCATCATCGGTGCCGCCGCCAGTCCGCGTGCATTGAGCTGTCGCTCGCGATCATCGGCACCGGTCATCTCCCAGCTTGATTTCGCGTGTCGGAACAGCGTCAAGGTCAGCATGTGGTATCGCTCCTGCGGCGATTGATGGGCCAGCCTTCTACTACTCAAGGCTTCGTCGCGAGGAAATCCTTGGTCCAGCGATCATAGTCGTCCGCGCGTGTCACCCGTTTGACGAGGTCGGCTGACGGGAGACCCTTGAGGTCCTTGGGCGCGGTGCCGTCGCGCAGCGCCTTCAGTGTGACGTAGATCGCCTGGATGGCGGCCTGGATCGGCTGATGACCCTGCAGGCAAACGCGCACGCCGCGCGAGGCGAGGTAGCCGAGGTCGGAAAGCTCGGGAGTCGCGGTGCCGAGGATCAGCGGGATCTTCACCGCCGGCGCGATGGCTTCGAGCTCCGCGCGCGATTTGACGCCGACCAGGAAGATCGCGTCGACGCCCGCCTTCTCATAGGCCTGCGCGCGTTTGATCGTATCCTCGATGCCGGTGATCATCGGCGCGCTGGTGCGCCCGACGATGCAGAGGTCGGGATCGCGACGCGCGGCGATCGCCGCTTTCATCTTGCCGATGCCTTCCTCGATGCTGAGGATCTGCGGCTTCTCAGTCGTGCCGAACGGTTGCGGCAGCGCGGTGTCCTCGATCGACATGCCGCTGATGCCGGCCGTCTCCAGCTCCTCGACGGTCCGCATGACGGACAGCGCGTTGCCGTAGCCATGGTCGGCGTCGACCATCAGCGGCAGCTCCATCGCGCGGTTGATACGGAGCGCCTGCGCGGCGAACTCGGTGAGCGTCAAGATGATGAGGTCGGGCGCGGCGAGCACGGAGAGCGACCCCGTCGAGCCCGCGAACATGCCGATCTCGAAGCCGATGTCCTCGGCGATGCGGGCCGACAGCGGATCGTGGACGGAGCCCGGATGGTAGCAGCGGCTGCCAGCGAGATAGCTGCGGAATTTCTGGCGACGTTCAGTCCAACGCGACGGCATGATGGCGATACTCTCCTGCGGGCGGCAGCGTGCCGCCAATTGTTGTCCAGGGTGGCTCAGATGTGGGCGACGGTCTCGGGGCCCGGCGGTATCTCGCCACGCTCGACGCGGCGGACGGCTTCGACGATGCCGCTGTTCGCGGGAGTCGCGATGCCGAGCTCGGCTCCTTTGGCTGCGACAAGGCCGTTGATGTAGTCGATCTCGGTGCGGCGGCCCTTGACGATGTCCTGGCCCATCGAGGGGCGCTGCTCGTCGTTGCGGTGTTTTACCTGCTCGAGCAGCGTCGCCTCACAGGCCTCGCGTGCGGCCTTGTCGCCCTCGCCGGCGGCGAGCAGCTTCTCCGGCGGGATGTGATAGATCGGCTCGAGCACATAGCCGTGAGCGAGACCAACCTTGATGGCTTCAGACGCGATCCGGATCGCGAGCCAGCGCGTCATTGGATCGCGGTCGTTGCCGTTGCCGCCGCGGCCGGTTGCCGCGGAAACAGGATTGCGCATCGCGTTGACGATCAGCTTCGACCAGCGCTCGCCCCACAGGTTCGTCGTCGTCTTCGAGCTGTCGGCAACGCCGACCATCTCGGCGATTTCCTGGACACGGGGTGTAATGCGCCCATGCGGCTCGCCGACGCGGAAAACGGTATGGCGCGAGCCGCCGAGCCCGACGTTGCGCTGTACCCGCGCGGGGCCGGTCAGCTCGACCGAGATCGTCGAGGCGATGCAGCCGACCGTCTTGCCCCAGCCGACGACCGAGGCGATCCGCTCCTCGTTGATTGAGTTCTGCAGCGACACGACATAGCCGTCGGGAGCGAGATACTGCGCGATCATCTGCGTCGCCCAGACGGTGTCGTACGACTTCATCGACACGAACGCGATGTCGAAGGGGCGCACGCTGCCGACCTTCTGCAGCTCGGTGATATGGATCGCATTGACCGGTACGGTGAAATTCTCGGGCGCCGTCTGGCCGCGCAGGGTCAGACCGTCCTTGCGCATCGCCTCGACGTGCTCGGGCCAGGGATCGATGAGCGTGACGTCCTGCCCTGCCTTGGCCAGATAGCCGCCGACGTGCCCGCCGAGCGCGCCAGCGCCCACGATCGCGATCTTGCGTTTCATCCCCGGTCTCCGTCCGCACGCCACCCGCTGTTTGACATTCCGGGTGATCTTGCCGGAGGATGCGAGGAGCGACAGGAGAGGTCAAGCGGGGCCAAACGCAGGGCTTGCCGTCGGATCGTCATGGGGTGGACCGCATCGGCCCCGATCCCGCACCGCAGCGAGCACGCCCGGATTGATCCCGATGTCGATGCGTATCCGGAGCAGGGCCTGCCGCGGCAGTGGCGATCTCCCGCAGGAGCACGTCTAAAATGCGCGTTCTGGGCACTCTCCTGGTTGCGACACTTTTGCTCTCCGGGGGAGACGCCGCGGCCCAGGCAGAACGCCGCATCGCGCTCGTGATCGGTAATGCAGCCTATCGCGTGCCGGGCTTGCAGCTCGAGAATCCTGTTCGTGATGCCGAGCTGATCGCCGCGCGACTGTCGACATTGGGATTCGAGGTCGATCTCGTCCGCAACGCGACCAAGTCAACTATGGACGAGTCGTTCCAGCGCTTCGGCGCGCGTCTCCATGCTGCGGGAAGAAACGCCGTTTCCGTGGTCTTCTATGCGGGTCATGGCGCGGAGAGTGACGGCGCCAACTATCTCATTCCCGTTGACGCCCGATTGCGCACCAGGGACGAACTGCGCTACCAGGCCCCGCCCGCACAATTTCTGCTCGACTACATGGCGCGCGCGGGCAATGCGGTGAATGTCCTGATCCTCGACGCATGTCGCGACATGCCGCTGCCCGATGGATCGCGCAACTTCGGTCGCGGTGGGCTCGCCGCGATTCCCGAAACGCCGAACGTTCTGATCGCCTACGCTACCGCACCGAACACAACGGCGCCTGACGGGAGCGGACGCAACAGTCCTTTCACGGCGGCTCTCGCGGCGGCCCTGGCCGATCAGCCGCACGAACCCGTCACGCTGCTGTTCGAGGACGTGCAGACGCGCGTCTACCAGCAGTCCAATGGTGGACAGCGACCGCGGTTCACCAACAGCCTCGGCATTCCGCGGTGGAGCTTCGCCGCACCGAAAGGGGCTCAAGCCTCGAGCGCGCGCGACCGGCACATCGCTGCCGTCAGGGCTCTGCTTGCGCCCGTCAGCCTCGCAGGGGACGCGCCGACGAAGGCGCTTCAGGACGAATTCCAGCGCTCTGTGCGCGACCGCGTTTTCTTCGATTTCGACGAAGCGACCATCCGCCCGGAGTTCCAGGGCGTGCTCGACGAAATGGCGCGATGGCTGCTTGCGCGTCCCAAAGTGAGGGTCCGCATCTACGGCAACGCCGACCAGCAGGAGACCGAGCCGCTCATGCTTGGCGCGCAGCGTGCCAAGGCGATACGCGACCATCTCCTGGGAGCCGGCGTGCAACCGAAACAGGTCGGCAGCACCACCTTCGGCCTCGAGGATCCCCCATCGCGGTCGTCGGACGAAGCGTCGCGTGCGCTCAGTCGCATGGTGCAGACCAAGCTGATCAGCGTCGCCCGCGATTGAGCTATCGGCTCAGCTGCAGGCGCCGGCAGCCTTCACCCGGGGCGCGAGATGAGCAGCAAATGCCGCGTGGCCGGCGGCGCTGTAGTGCATCCCGTCGCCGAGAAGATGCCGGCCGGCGATCTGGCGGATTCCATCAAGCCTGACGACCTTGATGCCGCGCGCGGTGGCGGTCCGCTGGATGGCGGAGATGTTGCCCGCACGGCTGTCCTGCACACCGCGACGACGGTCGTTGCCGCCCGGCTGCAGGATCAGGACGCGCGTATTCTTGTCGAGAGCGCCGGGCAGGCGCGCCAGCATTCCGCCGGTTGTGTCTCCGGCGACGCCGGCGTTCTTGATGCTGACGTTGCAACCCTGAGACCGCAGCAGCCGCTCGAGCTGCGCGGGATAGGCCTGGCCGGGATTAACTCCATCTGGCGCCCTGGGGCCGCCGCGACCAAACGTATTGCTGGCGCCGAGAGCGACGACCTCCGCTGCTTCAACGGTGGCTGCAGATATAAGAGTCGAGACGAGACAAGTAAGCGCTGTGAACGGCGGGATCCGCTTCATGGGCTTTACTCCCCTGTATCGATGCGGATGGCACCGCCGAGTTCTGTCGCGGTGCCATCGGGAGGCAGGATGCTCGCCTGACACGCGCGTGGTCAAGCCTAGCCGCGGTCAATCTATGATTGATTGGGCCACGAGATTCTTCACGAGCAGGCGGTTCTGCAGATATGCGGCACCGGGAGCGGCCGTCATGTAGACCATGACGAGCTCCTCCTTCGGATCGACGATGAAGTAGGTACCGTAAAAGCCGCCCCAGCCGTACTCGCCCGGCGATCCCAGGGTCGTGGCGATGCCTGTCTGCCCGCGCACGGTATAGCCGAGCCCGAAGCCATACCCGGGCTGGAGATTGGGGTTCGTGGTGCGGGCTCGGACGTCGGCGGTCAGATGGTCGGCCGTCATCAGCTCGACCGTCTTGCGCGAGATAAGGCGTCGTCCATCCAGCGTGCCGCCATTGAGCATGAACTGCGCAAAGCGCAGGTAGTCCATCACGGTGCCGACCGCACATGCGCCGCCGCACTCGAATTTCACCGGCCTGTCGGCGTGCAGCAGGCTTTGCGGCTTCTTGGTCACCGGGTCGTCAGGAAACGCCTGCGCATGCCGGCTCTTCTTTGCTGCCGGTATGCTGAAGCCGGTGTCGGCCATGCCGAGAGGCTTCCAGAGGCGCTCCTCCAGGAGCCCGCTGAGGGTGGTGCCTGCGATCTTCTCCATGATGATGCCGAGGACTTCCGTCGAGAGGCCGTAGTCCCATATTGTGCCCGGCTGATGGAGCAGTGGGACTTTCGACAACGCGTCGATGAGCTCGGAACCCGTGAGAGTGGCCGCGACCGAGAGGCTCGATCCGGGCCACATCTTGTGCACCGCTGTCGCGCCGGAAGTGCTCTGGCCGATACCTGATGTGTGACGCAGCAGATCCTGGATAGTCGGCTGGCGCGCGGCCGGCACCATCTCCACGGTTTCCTTGCCGTCCGTATCGATTTTGACGACGCCAACCTGCATCTTGGCGAGCTGTGGCAGGTATCTGCCCACGGCATCTGAGAGCTGAAGCTTGCCCTCGTCGTGCAACATCATCAGCGCGACGGACACCATGGGCTTGGTCATCGAGGAAAGAGCGAAGATCGCGTCCTTCGGCATCGGCGCCTTACTGGCCGCGTCCTGGTAGCCCACGGCTTCAAAGTAGGCGAGATGGCCGCGCCGGGCGACGGCGACGACGGCGCCGGGAATGCGGCCCTTCTCGACCTCCGACTTCAGGTGGGCGGTCACGCGCCCGAGTCCTACGGCCGAGAGACCGACCTTCTCCGGTGGCGCGGCGGGAAGGTCGTTCGCCAGCGCGGATGATGATATGAGGATAGCTGTCGAAAGCGAGATCAGTGCACGCTTCATTGTGTCCTCCCATGGCGTGCCCGCCATTGCGTTCCAACGCAATAGAAGAGGACGCGAGGCAGGATGTCCTGAAACCGACTTGAAAGTCGCCTGAAATCTCGACCCGCAGCTCGGCCCCGGCTTTACTCTCGAGAAGCCAGGCACGGGTCCATGATGATCTGCTTCTCGCCGCGGCGCCGATAGCCGCCGGCAAACGACACGACCTCTCCCGCGCGCATGTCGTTCGTCTCATAAGTCACGCAGACGACTTCCATGCTCTTCTCGTCGCACATGACGATGTAGGCGATCACGCCCGTCCAGTGAACGGCCGATAGTTTGCCCTTGATGGACAGACTGAAGCGCGCGTCGGTACTCGGCGCGCGATCGGCCCAATAGGTGATGTTCTCGCAGGTGGCGGCGGTGTCGGCATACCCCTCGCCCTCTCGAAACGGGCTCTCGGGATTGCAGCAGTCGGACGCGATTGTGAGGGTGGGCGCGAGCGACAGCATTCCTACCAGCAGGGCCAGTGCGGCAGCTGAATGGTATCGACGCGGTGCGATCGCTGATGGTGGCACCGACACGTCGGTAGCTCCAGATGGCAACTCGGCGGCGCGCAGGGTGCAGAGAGGTCGCGGCGGGATTGTGGCCCGGTGAGGCAGCGCTTCCGCCGCACCTTCCAATTCCGATGCGCGAAGCGCGATCGACGCGGTACAGTCGATACGAAAAGTCATTTGAGGAAATCGACAATGGCGGAGCACAGCATTCGGTTCGACGATGGCGCGGCGTACGAGCAGATGATGGGGATCTGGAGCCGTTCCGTCGGCGAGGTCTTTCTCGATTGGCTGGCGTCGCCATCAGGCCTGAAATGGATCGACGTCGGCTGCGGCAACGGAGCCTTCACCGAACTCATGGTTCGTCGCTGCGCCCCGAGCGAGGTCCACGGTATCGATCCATCTGAAGGGCAGCTCGCCTATGCGCGCTCGCGACCGGCGCTCAGCGCGACGACCTTCGTGCAGGGTGAGGCGCAGGAGCTGTCGTTTCCTGACGGGCGCTTCGACGCGGCGGTCATGGCCCTGGTGCTCGTCTTCGTGCCCGAGCCCGCGGTGGGCGTGCGAGAGATGGCACGCGTTACGCGCCCGGGCGGCATCGTCGCGGCATATACGTGGGACATGCTGGCTGGCGGTTTCCCGCTCCACACGATCTTCGACGAGATGCGCGCGGCGGGCCTGGCGCCACCACGACCATCGCGCGTGGACATCTGCACCTGGGACGCGCAACGTCAGTTGTGGTCGGGCGCCGGACTGGAGGCGGTGGAGACGCGAGAGATCACCGTCAGCCGCACGTTTCTGAATTTCGATGAATTCTGGGCGATCAACACCAAATCGCCAACGATCGCGCCGGTGCTTGCCGGCATGACGCCGGACGCCGTCGAAGCGCTCAGGGCCAAATTGCGCGCGCGCCTGCAGGCTGATGCGGAGGGCCGGATCACCTACGAGGCTCGAGCCCACGCGATCAAGGGGCGCGTACCGGCGTGAGCGCGGCGATACACACATGCGCAATATGGCTGGAATCGCGGCAGGGCCAGCTCTTGCATGATGCGTCACGGGTGGTGTGTACTGAGCCGATGACTTCTCAGCACGCGCACGGGTGAAGCATGACCGTTGTCGACCGCATGCCCGAATACCATGACGAGGTGACCGCGTGTCGCCGCGTCTTCCACTCCCATCCCGA
>VFQN01002177.1_pt1 | contig 31024 bp, 44 predicted proteins | sample 3512371 | NCBI WGS metagenome assembly VFQN01 (sample SAMN10412370, study PRJNA504923) | tailings metagenome | isolation source: Replicate 2 from Balatoc abandoned mine | place: Philippines: Itogon, Benguet | collected 2017-08-28 | reverse complement strand
GGGGGGGGGGGGGGGGGGGGGGGGGGGGGGGGGGGGGGGGGGGGGGGAGAGGGGGCTGGGGGCGGCGAGTGGACAGCAGTGGTGAGCGGGCCAGGGAGGTCGTGGGGAGAGGTGACGGGGTGTGGAGGGGTCGGTGCAGTGGTGGTTGTTTGAGCGAGCGGGCAAGAGGCGCAGGCGAGGTGCAGGCAACACGGCAGGCATGGCATGTGGGGTAATCAAGAGCGCGGAGTTGGAGGGAGTGGAAGGGCGGAGGGGTGCGAATGCGTTGCTGCGCCAAGCAGGGGTGGTTGGTCATATGGTTGTGGGTCGTGGCGGATGGCGGAGCGGGGTGAGCTGCCAGGTAGGCGAGCAGGAGCCAGGCGCTGCTTACCGGGGAGTCGGGCACGAAGATGGTGCGGGTGATCTCCTGGCCGTTGCAGGACCGCTTGGAGCAGCCCAGGAGCCACTGCAGTGAGGCAAAGCGAGGGAGGAAGGGGGTGAGCACACGGAGGATTTGGGCATTCTGTGTTGGTGGCACGAGGCGGAGGAGCAGTAAAGTAGGAACTGAAGGTCTAAAGGAACTAGGGTCGGCACGCCGCACTTCCCAGTTGATGTGACTGCCTGAGCAACGGCAGCAATCCGCCGCAAACATGGGCATCTCAGTAAGGTTTGGGGCGCTTACCTTATCGTACTTGTCCCACTTCTCCAGCACCGCCGAGAACTCGCCCAGCACTGATCGACACTGCCGCGCAGCCTCAAGCAGGGTGCTCCCGGACCGGATATCGCAAACGGCTTGAGCTGCAGAGAAGGTAAGGGTTGAGGGTGCGATTAATGTCGAGATACTGAAAGCTTGGTGGGCCTCCTTGAGTGCCAGCCCACGCCGGGCATGCGGCGGTTACTAGGACGCACGAGGCCAAGCAACAATTAGGCAGCATTTTCAGTCGTTCAATCCGCAACTTTAAATCACATGAGCTCTATGTATACGTTGCTGTTGCCTGCATTACCGCTGTTGCCTTCTGCTGCCTTCTGGCGCGGCCATGCGCATGCGGAGTTGCGAACCCACCTCCAAACGCCGCGCTCAACGCCACGACGGCGCATAAAAGCACCGTGGTCCCACGACACATTCGCGCCATGGTCCTGTTACTGCAAAGGCTAAGTAGAGCGGTCGCTGCCAAGAGGTGCGATGTCACAAACACCTGTAGACAAAACGTCCGCTTGGAAGTCTACGCAGAGAGAGGATGTTTGCCACTCTTCGAGACAAGTGAAAGGGTGCGCTTGCACCGTTTAAGAGAAGCATGGGGCGTGCTGAAACGCCGTACGGCGTCTCTGTGGGGGGCGCGAGCAACCGCCGGCGGGGTGTTATTGATGGCATTTTACGAGCGCATGGACCCTGATACTACAGCATGACATAACAAATTTAAACGAGCCTGATGGTAACCTCGATGAGTTGCCGCGTTGGTGCGCAAATTCGTCCAAAAGTTCGTCAGTACGCGAGTTGTATCGTTCAGGATGTTGAGTTGCAAGAGAACAAGGTCCTGCCCTAATCAAAAAAATTATATACATCCATATGTGTTCGTACGCTCGGCGTGCGAAAGAGTCCTGGACCCAGGGGTCAGAGGTCTCCCCTTGCCCAATAATGCCCAGCCCTAGGTAGCGGCGCCTGGGGAATGGGCAATCGCAGCCGTGTGTGCAGGTCTTTGGATCCGGGGCCAAGGAATGTGATGCTGTCCCTGAATGCCATTGCACGGCTATTGCACGGCATCCCTGCACAGCTGTCCGCGACAAGCTGATGGTTGATGGGTCGCTGTGGGCCTGCGCACGTGGAACCCCCGCCATGCATGCATGGGCTTGCCCCTGGGCGCCTAGGCCGCTAACCCTATCCTCCTCTGTGCCTGCCCGCAGTTGCTTGCCTGCCGCAGACAGAGGCTCTAATATCCACCGACACAGCAGGACACAGCTAACTGATAGCAAATGCGGGCTGCAGCGACCCATGCATGCGTGGGGACCAGATGGAGACATGCACGTGAGAGCACCGATGTGCGCATGTGCCCCCTAGGTTTGGGGCACTCCAACAGCTTCGCGGGAAACATTGCTGCCCCTGTGATGACTTGCTTCGGCACTGGCACGCCGGTGTCAAACCTGCTTCATGCTTTCCCAGGTCGTTACTTTTTCAGGCAACAGCGTATTCAGCACGCCACCGCTGCATTGCTAGCTGATAAGACAGGGTAAGAGGGTAGCAGGCGTGCTCAGCGTGTGTGTGTGTCTCGGCCGGCATGCATCTGCCTGAAATAATGCTGCCACGCAAGGTTGCCGATCTGCAGGCGTGAGCATGCATGCATGGCAGACAACAGGTACGTACCGCAGCCTGCTGTACCAGGCCGCACCGACGCCCAGCAGTTGCGTACGGTAATGGTAACACATTACGGGCCTAGTCGGCGTCAAGTGTTGCGGCGTAGGAGTGTCAGGGAGAGAAAGGGCTGCCCTGCGTTCAGAGAGAGAGGCCGCTTCTGTGACGCTTGAGGTCTCCCCTGCAACCTGCTGCGGCTGCGCTGCAAAGCTCGAACGCTAACTAGATGACAATAATGGAAGTCAGATATGTTAAATTACACCTTTTAGTATGCATTCGTGCGCTGGCCTGGCCCAGTCGGCAGACAGCTGGCACAAGTTCCTAGGGCCACCCGGCCACCTACCCTGCCTTCGCACCCGACCGACATAACCGCTGGGCAACGGCGCAACGCGCCCGCCAAGCAAAAGCGCAGAAACAATTTGCAGGCAGGTTAGACAGGCTTGTGTTCCTCCTTTTTGTAGGGCTTGGTCGCAAACGAAAACCCCGATGATAGTCCAAAATACGGTGAACTGCAGACCGCAAGGCCGCATGCATGGACTAACAGACTGGTTGTCAAGTGTAGGATAATGTCATACAATTTACCAGGTTACAGGCAGCATTCTGGTGCAGCCAGGCGTCGGCCATCGCACGGTCGCCGTTCCGGCCTGGTGGCCAAGACGCGGGGGGCCTCTAGCTGGCCGATTGCCCACATTCAAATGGCAATAATCCACTGCGTGGCAGGCTTCAGCAAGCACAGCACAAGGAAGGCGTGACCCACGCACGCACCGTTGCATCGCAGCGCTGCGTGATGTCCAAACTTCTGGTGTCCAAACTTCAGCCAATGCACACCACTCCGCATGTTCCTGGGTTTCGGAAAAGGGTGGAGCCAGTTTAGGGGCTGGGGAAGGGGCATGGCAAGCATGTGGCAGCGCACAGCTCGGGGGCTCTGGCCTGGATGGGTGGGCTCTGGAGGCCGGGGTAGCGGGTGAGCCCAGCGTAGTTCCCGTGGGTGGGCCCTGGTGGGCCGGGGGATGCCGTAGCGAGGCGAGGCGCTTTGCCGCAAAGCTTGCGCTTACCGGTAGGCGTTTTAGGGCAGTGGTGAGAGAGAAAAAGGGTTGCTGCTCAGGAGGCTGGTTGGCTCGTGGCTGCTGTTGTTACATGCTGGAGACGCAGGCAGCAGGAGAAAGCGCCGGTGGTGGCGCTGGTGGCGGCGCACACACCAGGGGAACCTCACAGGGGGTTAGGGGGCCCTTCTTTGTCCTCCCTGACCCACGCCGTACAGCTCTCAACGCAAACGCTTACTCCCACATGCACCATCCAGTCCTTCCACCAACAACCCGCCCTACCTGCACCGCTGAAACAATCCCTCGCCTCTGAGCCCTGCACGGCCCACTCCATCGTCCCTCCGCCGCCCTTCCCTCGCTCCCGACGCCCCCTCCTCACCCTCATGCCCCCGGTGCCACCCCCTCCCTCGCCGCCACACTATCCGCCGGCCGCCCCACCACATTCGCCAACTCCTTGCTCACCATCACCGCCCCGGGCTTGGCGCCCTTGGGCTTCCGCACCCACGCGCCCTTACTCAGGATTACGTCAGCCTTGGCGGCGCCCGCCGCCTTACTAAAGTGTGCCGCCAGGTCTGCGGCAAACTGTACGTCTGCGCTGGCGGGCGGCGGCGGCGGGCTGCCGGGCGGCACGCGCACTACCACGTGGCTACCAGGCATGCCGCGCACGTGCAGCCACAGGTCGTTGTCCGCAGCAACCTGTGCAGTAAAGGATAGACGTGGAGAAAGGATTCAGGGGATCTGTCTGGAGGGTATGCGAGTGAAAGGGCACGTCGCGCACGTGCAGTCCGTGTCATCGTCGGCAGCAACCTGAAAAACAGGTATGTGCAGTGTGACGGTCTTCCACAGCGCGTAAAGGCAGGGGACCAATGGTAAGGCTTCTGGACTCGGCTCCATGCCGTACAGGCACGCGTTGCAACAAAATAACACCACCACCCCGCGCACACGTACCTTGGTGGACAGCACGTCGTTCTGCTTGTTGTTCCTCCCCACCAGCACCGTGAACCCCCCGGGGCTGGTGTACCGCCGCGCGCCCGCCGAGCCGCCTTCCCCGCCGCCAACCGCCGCCGCCGCGGCCGCCGCCGCCCCCGGCCCGCCCTTGCCGCCTCCTCCTCCCTGGCCCCGCTTGGCCGCGCCCTTGGCTGCCCGTGCGGCGGCCTTGTTGGCCCGTGCGGCGGTCTTCTCGGCGAGGGCTGCGTCGGGGGGCGGCTTCATGTAATTGCCGGCAACCAGCTCGTCCTGTGGGGCGGGGTCGGGCATTGGGGTTGGCGGCAACAGGTCTGGCTCCGTGCTGCCGACCACTACTCCTGGGGCGGGGCAGGGGCAATGTGGTGTGCGTACGAGTCCCGTCTCGTGCACGCTTGCTACTGCTTGACTCGCTGAGCACGTGAGACCTTGAGTCCCAGGCATGCCCCACCATCACCCACTCGCGCGCGGCCATGCCGCTGGCGTCGCCCCGCCACCTCCCCGCCCGCACCCACACACCCTCATAAACCACAACGCAAAGCAAGCGCCACGCCCGCCATCCCACCTGCATGCCCTTGAGTGCGGCCATGCCGCTGGCGTCGCCCTGTCACCTCCCCGCCCACACCCCCGCACCCACACACCGCTGCACCGCCCCACATCCTCGAACACCGTTACACACTGCCCCGTTAACCCACCTGCACCTCTTTGAGCGCAGCCATGTCGCTGGCATCGCCCCGCCACCGCTTCAGCCCTGCAAGGCCAACCTGCGGAGGGCGGAATGGGCGGGGCGGGAGGTGCATAACGCTGCGTGTGGGGTACCGGGTGAGGAGAGTGGGGTGTTGAGACATGTTGTGTGCGCCGGCCCGCCACCCGCCAAGGTGCACCTCGCAACGCGCACAAGCCCTGCCCCATGGTCGACACCACCCAGGCCAACACACCCACCTCCACAACCTCTAGGTACGGCACCTCCGACTCCTGGCTGCCTGGGCATCACCACCAAGGTCCACCGAAAGTCGTGGCTTTAACCTTGTGCTCTGCGTCGCGCTGGGCTGCAAACCCCGTGCCCACATGCCCTCATCGCCAGCACAGCAGGGCACAGCCCTCCACCCGCCAAGTTGTACCTGGCAACCCACAACCTTTTTGCTCCACAATCCACACCGTCTATTGCCTACCCACCTCCACGTCCTCCAGGTACGACACCTCCGCCCGCGCCTCCTCCAGCAGCGGCTGCACGGCATCCACCGCACGGCGCAGCTTGCGGGCCCTGTACGGCAGCAGTACGGCAGGAGAACAGCTCGCTTACACCGCATGCAGCAGCCCCGAAGCAAGGTGGCAACTCCCGCATGCATGAGCACCGGGGCACAGGAAGGCACCGTGAAGCGGTCACGTGGCAGCTCCTTCGCTCGCTTACAGGAATAGGCGTCACAGCATTCACAGGAAGCTCCCCTGCCTGCTTGCTGCTGCTCCATCGGTCCCTACTTTTTATACAGCGCCTCCGCTGACGCCACTGGCGGCTTGGTGGGGTCCAGGGCCAGGGTGAGCGGCGCACCCGTGTCCCAGCACTCCACCACTGCCGTTGCGGAGCCGGCGGGGATCCTGGGGAGGAGGGAGAGGAGGATTAGAAAGGGTTTTCGAGTGATATATGGTGCGCACACGTAGGCAGGGAGTAGTGCCCTTAGTGTAGGTGTCCCAGCACTCGGGCACGCGGGGATCCTGTGGAGGAGAGAGGAGGAGGAGTTCAAGTCAAGTCATAACGGTGCTCACACGCAGGGGATTCGCTCATTCGGCTGTCGCGGAGCTCGACAGCAGAGGATAGGCGAGGTTCTGTGGGTTCAGGTCGTTGGGAATGCGCGCATCTGCACAGGTTGGTGGTGCTGGGCCCAGCCACCCTGGACATGCACCCACCTGTACAGGTTGGCTGCGATATGGTCCACCTGTGCCCTATCTCCCTCACCATGTGCATTTCCCTGTTATTGGGGCTTTGAATAGGTTTCGCACCTGTACAGGTTGGCCGTGATGAGGTCCGCCTGCCGCTGCACCTCCTCCGACCGCCCCGAGTCGGCCAGCTGCTGCTCGAAGGCGCGCACCTGCACACACGCACAGGGTACCGGCCGTTAGTGATACTTTTCCATGTGTCTGCTTGTGCTGCGCACGCGCACAGGAAAGGCGGTATGGGGGTTGGTGGCGTATCTGGCGTGCAGAGCAGGCGGGAAACCCTCGGGCACCAAGATAGTTAAAGGCGGCGCAAATGCACACAGGGAAGGAAGTAGCCGTGAGGCTGCATCATCATTGCCGCGTGATGCCACTTGCAGCTCTCGAAGCCAGCGGCATGTTGGCGCACCCAGGGTGTGTGCCTTCCCAGGACCTGCCATCCCACCGCCCTCCCGTGCACCGCCGGCTGCCACTAAGCTCCGACTGGCGCCCGCGCATGCACATACCGGACCGCGTGAACGTGTAAACACGCTTGGTGACTTACTGACGAGGTCTCTCACCTTGCCACGAGCCTTCTTGATCGCGCCCGCCACCACCCCCGCCAGCTTCGCATGCAGCTGCCCGTGCGCCTCCGCCCCCTGTACGGGAGCGTAGTACGCCTCAAGCATCGCGTGTACGGAGTCGTACCGCTTGCCGTACGCCCCGAACACGGAGTACCTTGGGGGGGACATGGAGGGAGAGGGCGGCAGGGCACGGAGTGCGGCGGGCCGTGTGGGGGAGGGGTGGTGCGGCAGGGAACTGCAAGGCCGCGGGCGCTGCTGTTTCTGCGGTAAGGCTACAGTACAGCTGCAGGGCAACCACAGGAGCCACTGCATACCCCACGTTGTGCACATGTCCGTAACAACCCGATCCCTTGCACAGCAGCGCACAGCTGCCGGTGTCCAAAGCCCCGTGGTGGGCTTTGGACATTGGCGACAGCAGAACCGCTTGCGACGACCGTCGCACCCTGATCCTGCAAGCTCTGAACATGCCTACCGTATGCGACCTGCAACCCTCCGAGGCCTTCTGCCTCCTTGATTTCCATCTGAGAAAGCCCACCCCCGTTTACCTGCCGGTGTCTGGGTCCAGGGAGGGCTGGAAGCTGCCCGTGGACACGTGCCGCTGCCACGCCTCCCACTGGCCGTGCAGGGCGGACCAGGACGCGTCGTCCAGGGTCGAAGGGGGAGACGATGGGTCCACGCCTGATTGGGGTTCACGAGGGCAGTGGCGGCGGCTCAAAAGCATGTCCTCTTGCCGCGCGCTGTCGCCCCAGCTGCCCCCTCTCTACCTGCCCCATCGCTGCTGCTTGTGCGCACGTGCGTTTGTGCATCCCCACCCAGCTGGAGTCGTAACGTGCACAGCAACGGGCGTGTGTGGCATGGCATCAGCCACCAGCCACCAGCCGCACCCAAACCTGCACACCCCACACCCAGTACAACACACATTGCCGCCTACAATACACTATAACGCACCTGCCCTGCCGCACAGCTCCGCTGCCCCTCAGCCACACTAGCGCTCCGCATCCCGCACAACCCACCACCCCACCACAGCACACACCCCGCACCTGCCCCGCTGCATTGCAGTAGGGCGCGTGTGGCACGGCAGCTGCCCCTGACGCATCCAGCGCTCCACACCCCACACGACCCACCACCCCCTTTATACACACCCTCGCACCTGCTCTGCCGCACAGCTCCTCAACCAGAGCCGGGCTGACCCCGTGGAAGGCGCGCAGGAACCCATCCACCAGCCGACCCTCGGGCGCCTTCTGACCCTCCTCCTCGCCTCTGCCCCCGCCACCTCCCTCCCCATGTGCCGCCGCCGCCGCCGCCGCCCCCGGTGAGCCCTTCTGTGCCTTCTGCCGCTGCCGCTGCGCCGCCGCCTGCTGCTGCTGCTGCGCCGCCATCGCCGCCGCCCGCCGCAGCGTGTCCCGCCAACCGTCGAGCCCGCCCGCCACGGCGGTTGGCGGCACGCCGAACAGCTGCGGCGGCAGGGCGTACGGCCGGCCCACCTGCACCTGCCGGTGGCTTGACATCATGCCGCCCACCTGCGCCGTACAGTACCCGTACACGCGAGTCTTCGGTGACAGCGGTGGACTGCCGGGGTAGGGCATTACAGTTATCTGCGCACTGGTTTGGGTAGCCGTACCACAGTAACGTGTACTGGAAGTCCGGCCTCCCAATTCACCCCACCTGGTAAGCTGCTGCAAGCACCGTCCCCTGTTCATCCGTCAGGACGATGTTGCTATACCTGCGAACCCAAGAGAACAAGCAGCAAGAAATTTGGAGCCACGTGGCAGGCGCTTCGCCGGTGGCAATCTGCGTCATCGGGGTTAACAGCGGCGAGCGGCCCGCACCCGCGCCTCACTCGGCGGGCGTACGGTATGTACGTTACCACCAAAACCATCCCATTGTCCCCGCAACATTGCCCTGTTTGCCACCATGCTGCTATCCATTCCGGTATGCTTAACCCAGCCCCACCTGGCCATGACCTCGCAGTACAGGGTGTGGGTGGGGTTCCCTCCACTGGCGGCGCCCTGAACCCCTATCATGGACGATCAACCCGCCCCGACTCCGGCCACCTCCCGCCCAGGGCCCCCACCTGGCCATGACCTCGCAGTACAGGGTGTGGGTGGGGGGCTCCCCTGGCCGCACCCCGAACGCCAGCGCCGCCACGCGCTCCCACGCACAGGGGAGGGACACGCCCACCAGCACACGGCCAGCAAGCGCGCCCGACACCTGGGGACAGGGGTGAGCGGGGAGGGGTGGGGGGCGAGGGGGTAAGGGCAGGGGCCAGCCGCGTGATGACAGGCAGCAAGGAAAGACACGACCCACCTTGCACTCACGCCCCGGCACATGGACCACTTAACAGGTTAGCACCCCCACCGCATCCCCCACCTGCTCCGCCAGGGTGTACAGCTCCGCCGCCGCGCCCCGCTCCGGCGCCTCCCCCGGGCCCAGGGTGGCCACCCGCCCCGCCACGGGGTGCCAGCACAGGCGCAGCCAGCCGGAGGCGGAGGGCGTGCGCAGCCGCAGGCACAGGCTGGTCTTGTCGGACATGAGCACCTGGGAGCATGAGAGGGTGTGCAAAAGCAAGGAAGGGGACAAGGGGCAGGTAGGGCTGGTGTGGTGCTGTCGGCCGACTTGTGGGGAGCGGGTAGGTGGGTGGGGGGCGGCGATGGGGCTAGGAGGGAAGTGCGGCGGTGCAGGAGGGATGCGCTGGGTGGCGGACGCAGCAGGGGAGGAACCCAGGGCCCCGGAGCTGTAAGGAGTGCACGGATGGCGAACGGGATGTGGCTTAGGGGACGTGTCCTCAAGTGCTCATCCTCCAACGCACCGGCTCCTGCGCGGTCCCGAGCAGCGTGCCCGCGCCAAGGCCGCGAGGGCCCTGTGGCACACATACACGCACGCACCTGCTCCACCTTGGCCGGTACCCAGCGCTCCCGCAGCTCTGCACAGCTGGCCGCTAGGGTTGAAAAGTCAACGGGCTGCACAGCCGGCGTTGACCTAGGCTGTTGCGCCTGCCCCTGCTGTCCTTTGGGCTGCTGCTGTTGCTGCCGCTCCGCGCTGGCTGCTGGGGAGGCATCTGCATGGCTAGTTCTAGCATGCGTAACTGGTGATGATGTTGCTCTAGATGAGGTGGAGGATGCTGCTGTGCAGAAGCGGTACACGGTTGCTTCACGAGTTGGCGGAGGGGCGGGCCACGACGAGGTGTTGCAAGTGGTGAGCACAAGAGCTGGCGGGAGGCCTGCCGCACGCCTTGGTGCGCCGTGGCGAGACATCTGCGCTGGCCATTGTGCAGCATGAGCAGAAGTGCTTATGCTTCGGCTGAGGCCACCAGAGCAAGGCGGCAGAGCGCAAGCGGGTCGCATGGTTCCGGGTGGGGTCGGAATAGAGTTCCGCGGCAACAGACAATGCTTGATCATGTAGACGCTGTGTTGTTTAATATCATGGACTCTACTAATAGACAGCAAATGACTAAAGCCGAGCCAGCAACGCCGTGCTTGCATTAACGAGCTCTACATGCTAGGTAGTTCCACAGCATTATAAGGATAAACGTGCATAGCTAATGCCAGTGTATGGAGGTCCGGAAGCTTTGCCTTCAGGACGACCGCACGACTTCCATGCGGAGTCAGTGACAACCGGCGAGAGGAAGCACTAGCTCTGCCACATACAATCACTACTACTATTTCATCAGCTAAAGGTTATTCCCACTCAAGGGTACACGTGCGGACAGTAACTCCTGGCAATTCCTTTCGGGCATAGGAGCACCGGTGCGCGTGCGCCGCGGCTAGCCACATTGACACTATGAAACAAGCTCAGACATCATATCAAACAAGACCCACATCAGGAACTGGTTCTTAGACTTTTGCTTGGGCTACAGCCCTCGGAAGGCGCACTTCCTGCGAGCGCGCGCAACAGGCACCTATCAAACATTAGGGGGTTTCCTTGAGCCTAGTTGACGCTGAAGATATTAGCTTTCTGCGCCAGGCACCACAAGCACTGTCGCTCTTCAGTTCAGCCGTCTCCCGTTATGGAGAATCCTCTTGTCCTTCCCGAAATTCCAGAGGCATCGGGCATATCAGAGTCGTCTCCTACCATGGACATCATATCCCCCCGGCACGTCCAGGTCCGGCAAGGCCGGCAGCAAAGCGCCCCCGTGGCCAAGGTCACCGGCCCGGGCCCGCTGCATGGACGCAGCAGGTTCGCTCCAGCCGACGCCGTGGAAGCAGCTTCGGGCCAGGCACCCACCATGCAGGCCAAGCGGACCAGCAGCGTCAGGGAGGAGGAATTATCCTTCCCAGTCGCGACCCAGCGGGCGCGTAGGTCCAGCTGGGCCCCCGACCATGCAGCGGTGGAGGCACAGCCTCAGGGCGCGCAGCCTCAGGGCCTCGAGGTGGGTAGCTGTGGGCTTCCAGCAGGTGGGCCAGGATGAGCGTGCTGCAAACAGGAATAGCAATTCTGGTATGCCTCAAGGAAGGCTTGCTGTAACTTCCTTTGGCCGACGGGGCCGCTGCCGTTCACTGCTGTATAATGTATGTACGTGAAGTTAGTACCCGGCCTGGCACAATGCACTTGCACGGCATCTCCCTCGCCGCGGTTGCCACACGCCAACCGTGCTCTCATCCCCATTGACCACCAGGCGCTGTGCCCGGAGGACCTGTACCGCCAGTTCGTAGCCATCCGCAACGCCGTACTGCAGCGCGCCGGCACCGTTGCAACCCCCGCCGCAACGACCGACACCCCAACTCAGCCGGTCATGCCATCCGAAGATCTGCCTACCGACCCACATGGCAGCAATTCAGCATCCCAGCCAGCCCACCACCTCCCCGACCCAGATCAGATCTCCGCCGTGCTACTGCCCACGCCAACCCAACGTCAACCCCTGGCCCCGGCAGCAGTCACAGCAGCAGCCCCCTCCGATCCCGGCTCTCCCGCCATCATCGACCTGCAGCAGTACTTCCGCTCCCCGGACAACAGCTTCAGCGGTGCCGTGGGACCGGCTGCATTCCCCAGCCATCTGGGTCAGGCATCCCAGGACCAACTGACTGCTGAACCGCCTTTCGTCCAGGGCTCAACCGCACTGGAGCCACTGTCCCTGGGCAGGTCTGATAGCGAGGACAGAGACAGCGCCGGGGCAAGTACCAGTGCCAGTTACGATGGGCGGTCCACCAGAAGCCGTGGCAGCGGCCGCAAGGAGGCAGATGCAGGTGCCGAGACGAGCGGTGCGGAAATGTCGGAGCGTGGCAGCGGAAGGAGTAGCGCAGACAGGCAGGGTGGTAAGGAGAGGGCGCGGGTGGAGGGCTGCCTCCCGGAGCGCACGGACAGCTTGTTCTCCTTGGCCACCATGTCTACGGAGCTGCCAAGGGAGGGGCCGTGTCGTGCCAACGTCATCGCAGCGGGGGGCCAGGGCGGGGAGGTGGAGGAGCGATGTGGCGATAGAGGCGATGGTGGTGGCCGCGGACGGCGGCGCAGCGTTGAGGTGGTCGTGGTGCAGGTGGGTGCGGCGCGTGGGGCTGGCAGAACGCCGTACGTGTTTTAGTCGGACACCAACATGGTCATCCACGCGCTGTGTTTCCTTGTTCCAGGGCAGCACCGGTAAACACAGAAGACAGGCTTGAGCCACTAGTGGGCCTTGGATAACTTGTATTGCATCATCGTACGTGCGCAGTCTCGCATCCGTCGGCCGGCTTGCCTCTCACGCTGCTGCCACAGGACGACCTCGCGGGCCCTGCCACCCAGCCATCGGGGCCTGCACTAGTTTGTGCACAAATGCATGTATAGCCTCTCATTTGCCGGTCGCTGTTGCCCCACCTGCTGCCACAGGAGGACCTCTCATGCTCTGCCACCCAGCCCGGCCTCAGCCTGAACCTCCAAGGCACGCGCCCCAAGGGCCCCAAGGCAGCACTCTCCGTCCAACCTGAGGATGGCGGTCCATTAGTGCTCTATCCCAACGGCCCGGAGGCCCTGAACCAGTGCCGCTCTGAGCTCTCAACCTCACGCACGTGCCTGGCGGACGAGGGACAGGGCCTAGGGACGGATCACTTGCCAAGCACGGAGGTTGCGCTGTCGTCCCCAGTCGCTTCTGCGGACTACATGGAGGCAGTGCGGTCCGCGGCCACCGGCCCCGAGCTTGGCACGTCGGGCCCGCGGACCTCCGCCCCCGCCTCCGCCTCGTCCTCCAGTCGGTCCATGGCGGCAGGCCCTGGAGCGGCTACTGGTGGCAACCCCGCAAGCGGCGACAGCGGCAGCGGCACCGGCGGTACAACGGGTGCAGAGCACGGCGGGAGCGGGGGCGCCGCTGGGGGCCTTCCTCCGGCTGCCGGGACGGTGCCGCTACCTGCCGGCGTGCCGTCAGGTTACATACCTCTACCGTTGCCGCGGCCGGCTCTGCAAGCCGCGCCGGGCAGCCCGGTCGTGCCCGCGGTCGGGGCTACGGCAGGCGGCAGCTGCTACCGGCTGCCGGCGACACGCTCCATCGTGTGGACGAGCAGGTCGGTCGTGGAGCGGTGCCTGGACAAGGGAGTCCCCTTCGCCGCAATGACGGAGGAGCAGTTTGTCGCAGTGGCGGCGGCGGCGGAGCAGCACGACTGCGCGCTGGCCTACCACCTGCTGTCCTTCACGGCTGTGGTGTACCCGGGCATAGGCCGCCACGCGGCGAGCTCGGGCGGCGCCGGCGGCCAGACGGCGGCGGCGGAGGCGCCTTCATCGCCGGCTAGCCCGCGGTGGCGTCTTGGCAGCCTGGGGCACGGCGCGGGGGCTGCTGCTGCGGCAGGACTGGGTCTGGGCCTGCTTGGACGCCGGCAGGGGGCGGGAACGGCTGCCACAGCGGCGACAGATGCAGCTCGGAAGGTGCGGGCGCTGCTGTACGGCGGAGCGATGGCGGGCGAGCAGCAGCCGGAGGAAGGGGAGGTCGCACTGGAGGCGGCGGCGGCGGTGGGTGCCCCTGGCGGCGCGGGCCTGCAGCAGCTGCACGTGTTCTCCACGGCAGAGTACCAGCGGCTGCTGCTCGCAGCGCAGTACGGCATACGGCACTTGCATGAAATGCTGGTCGCGCAGCCGGCGGTGGTGACGGCGGCGGCGGCGGCGGCCGCGTTGCCGCTCACGCCCGTGGCGCAGACGCCGACGGCGACGGAACCTGGGGACGCCGCCGTCCAGCTACCGCCGCTGGCTGTCCCGGGTCTTGCATGCAGCTCAGGCGCCTCAGCAGTGCCCCTTGAAGTCCCAAGGATAGGCAGCCCCGGTGGTAGCATGGGTCTGAGCGCGTCCCCGCCCACCAGGGGCATGGGGCTGCTGTCTCTGGGCTCTCTCCTACGTGGAGGCGGCACCGGCACCGGTGCTGGGCCCACCGCAGCAGGAAGTGGGAGTTTCGGGGGCCACCGCCGCGCAACGTCCATCGGTAGCGACAGCAGCTTTTCCATGGCCGTCACGGCGGGCCTGGGAGGCGCAGGGTCTGGCCCGGGCGGTGCTTCCGGGCCCCTCCCCATGAGCAGGTTCCAGTCGCACCGGGAGGGCAGCACCGCGGCGGCCGTGGTGGCGGCGCTGTCTCCCCGCTCCCGCTCCCGGAAAGGTGTGCTGTCAGCCCCTCCGTTTTAACCCATGCTTGACAGTGCGCATTACTGGCGCTCTATTGAGGCCGCGCCGACTGCCTTTGTCGCCCTGCTATGCAAGTGGTGTAGTGGTCCTGACCGGCAAAGTTGCCATCTTGTGTGCCTTTCGCCGCTGCCCACAGTCCCCTGCCCCAGCGACGGCGCCGCCCTGTCGGCGGTGGCGGCCCTCCGGGAGCACCGCGTACGGGCCCTGGCGGCAGCGGCGCAGCTGGGCAACGTGGCAAGGGTGGCGTACCTGGTGGTGAGTGGTTGTGTGGGACAGAACAGAACAGGACCTGTACATGGACGTAGGGCCCGCGGCGCGTGAGAGGTGGTAGCAACTGCCGTGATAGCACGCATACCGTACACTAACTGTGCTAAGCGGTCCTTTCGTCCCGGCTTTTCATGCCTCCGTTGAGCTTTCCGTCAACTGCGTTTGCCGTACAGGAGCACGGAGCGGACGTGAACGCCACGGACTCGCCCGCCAGCCCCGGCGTGCTGCGTACGGCAGGCGGCGGCGGCGGCGGCTGCCGTACGGCGCTGCACCACGCGGCGGAGGCGGGGTCGTTCGCGGTGGTGCAGCTGCTGCTGCACCACGGGGCGTTCGTGGGCGTGCGTGACAACGCTGGTAGGTGTGGAAGGATACTGTGAGTGTTCTGCTGCTCTGGCATTCCTGATTGCATGTGTGCTCAAGCCGCGCACAGGATCCTTACTGGTCCTGGGGGGACTTAGCGTGCGAAAGGGACAACACAGGCTGTTGCTGTCCCTGACAGCCCTTGTGCCCGCGTCGTGCACTGTACACCTTGCCTTCATCAGGTTTGCTTTGCTAAGCAGTCCACTGTATCAATGTCTTGTTGACCCATGCGGTAAGCTTCAGCAGTGGATAGGGCGGCTAAGTCTGGGCCTGGCACGGGCCTTCTGCCGTCCCGCGCCCTCTTTAGGCCGCACCGCATACGACCTAGCGCGGCGCAAGGGCCACGACGTTGTGGCCGCCCTGCTGCGTGAGGCGGCGGACCAACAGCGCGATATGGTGCGCAGCAGGACCCTGGCGGAGGGGCGCAGTGCCGCGGCGGCGGCGGCGGTGGGGGCGGCCGGCGGCGCGGCGGGCGTGCTGGCTGCGGCGGCAGCACACCTGTTCAGCAGGGGGAGCGATGCGGAACAGCAGCAGGAGCAGCGGGAAGGGGATCAGGGTGGGAAGGAGGCGGTGGTGAGGAAGGGCACGGGGGTCGTCGGGGGGGTGTCGGTGAAGGGCGAGGGGCTGGTGGCGGTGGCGACGGCGACGGCGACAGCGGCAACGGTGGCTGCGGCTGACCCCGAGATCTCGGCCGTTGCTCACTGCGAAATCCAGCAGGTGCGTGACATCGAGTACGCGCGTTCACCACCTGTTCCATTACTTCTTTCCGCTGCGTACCGCTTCTGAGCTAACCTGACATGCTGACTCGCTGTTGTGTGCGTCTGTGGGACTACAGGACGTGGGCGCTGCTAGGAACGTGCCGGAGCAGCACGCCCCCTCGGGCGACGCCGTGCATGGGAAGCTACATGGCCCTAAAGTGCCTGGCGGCGGGGCGGGTGCTCAGGACCTGCACGCCATTGGCAGCGGCGACAAGGCAGCGGAAGCCCCACAGGCGGCGGAACAGCTGCAGGGGCAGCAGCAGGCCAAGCCCAAGGCGCGGAGGGGCGGACTGTTTGCATGCTTTGCGTGCGGGGCGTAGGTTGGTTGATTGGGTATGCCAGCGCTTGGCCCGCTGCCGGGGGCGGGGGGCATGCATGTTTGGGGTCAGGGGTGACTGCATGGGCGAGGAGAGCTTGCTGATTGCTCACGGTGGGACAACGCGTGGTGATTTTGGACAGGCTCGCGGCGGTGTGGGTTCCAGGATGGGTCCGTGGCCACTCCTGACCACCCCTGACCACTAAAGAGGTTCCGGCCGCTAGCCCCTGGTTGGTCCGCGCTGTTACTGTCGGCTTGGTGCGCCGGTGTGTGGAGGATGCATGGCGCCTTGCCGGTGGCAGGGGCAGGGGCACACCCAGGCACACCTGTCCGGTTGCTGTCGCGATGTCGCTTGGGGTGGTGTAATGAATGAGGGCCACCTTTACGTGAGCGTGGCCGCGGGCGTGCTCTTGTTCAGATTGTCATGGTCTGCAGGGCGCTTTATAAATGTACATTTGGGTAGGGCTGCCACAAAGGCTTCCGACAGTATATGCCCAGCGTCCCAGGCGCAGTGCGTCGAGTCAGCGACCCACGGGTCAACCCCCCTAGCCTAGATGTCAGGTGCTCGTGGCATTCCGCCATCGGTGCGAGGCAGCCCCCTCATACAGCAACGAAAGGCCCATAAACTTGTCTGTCATGCAAATTCAACCTGTTGAGCCGTCTGCTTCAAGTCAGTAGCCATGCTACGTTCCGCGTTTCCCAGCAGCCTTTCGGAGCAGCGGCCGCGCGCTTGCGGTGGCCACACCGCCGCTCGCCTGGCGCCATTTCGGCACCACGCGGCAGCTACATCTATCGCAAGACCCATCTCAACTCCTCTGCCCAGCTGCAAAGCGGCTCCAAGGCCCCGGATCGCCGTCGGTCCCGGCGGAGGTCCCGATTCCGGGAGGGCTCTCGGCCGCGGCCCGTTTGCCCCTGCCCAAGCGTCGCTCCCTTCTCCAGCACCCGCAAAGAATAACTCAAGTTCAAGGCTCACTAGCAATCAACGTCGCGGCGCTGCGGGGGCACCGTTGCCACCGCGGTCCGCTGCCGGCGAACAGCAGCTCCCGATATCTTCCGGTGTTCAGCGCGGAAAGCCACAGCAGGCATCTGGTGAGGCGGCTCAGCTGCAGACCGCTGGTAACGATAAGCAGCAGTGCAACAGCGCCGCCGGCAGCAGCGCCAGCGCGCAGGCGGTGGTTAATGACGTATTTGGGGTAAACGGCGGTGCAACGGGTCAGCGCTCTGCCTCCCCCGCCTCCAACGCCGACGCCTCGGCAGTCGCCGCCGCCCGGCTGCTGCGTGGGGCCCTGGAGGCCGCGCTGCTGCCCCGCCTGGAGGCCATGGAGGGGCGGATGGGGGCCATGGAGGGGCGGATTGTGGAGGCCGTGGAGGGGCGGATCACGCAGGGGCTGATGGACATGGTGCAGCAGAGGGAGGAGAAGGCGGTGGCGCGGGAGCGGCAGCTGACGGCCGCTCTGGAGGCGATGGCGGCTGTGATGCGGCAGCAGGGGCAGGGGATGGGGGAGGGGCAGCAGGTCAAGGGGCAGGCGGCCGAGCCGCAGGGGCAGCGGGATGAGGGGCAGCCGCTGGCAGTCACGCTGGCGGCGCAGGAGCAGCGGATCAGGGAGGAGCTGAAGGTACGTTACGGTAGTGTGGGCTGGGATGTGGGGCGGGACTACACGTGCGTGGGAATGGGGTGGTTGAGAGCGCTCTGGTGCGATGGGAAGGGAGGCGTACTTACGTGTGGCTGGGGATTGGGCATCGGTGGGGGGCCTGAAGAGGCATGGCATGCACTCACGCAACTGCGAGGGCGTTACAACCATTGCCCACACTGCTTCCGTCCTTCCTCCCACTGCCGCCTGACCTCCGGCTCCACTCCCTTTACAGCTGTGCACTGGCTCTAGCCTCCGTCTCCCACAATAGCACCGTACCCCACGTACCGGTACCCCACGTACCGGTACCCCACGTACCGGTACCCCACGTACCGGTACATACACGTATACAGTAACGTCCCCGTCCTTACCCGCGTTTTGCCCATTGCCACAATCAACAGCGTGCGTGATGAGCACCCCACGTACCGGTACACCAATAATAATAATGTCCCCGTCCTCAGCCGCGTACCAGTGCCAACTCCTGACGTGTGCTTGCTTGCGTGATCCCTGACCGCGCGCAGGCGGAGGTGATGGCATCGCTGCGCTTCGAGCTGCAGGCGGCGGTGGCGAAGATGCAGCAGGAGCGGGAGGGGCAGGTGGCGGCGGCGGCGGCGGCCACGGCAACGGCAGGAGAGGCGACCCGGCAGGCCAGCAGCATTCAGGTGTGGCTTCTACGATGTGCATTCACACATGCGCGCTGCCACTGTGCTGGCTGAGCCTGCCAGCGAGCGGGCCCGCCCTGGTATGTACGCACGCCCCGGTATAGCAACGGCCAGGCACCCGGCCGCACCGCCGCCGGCCTGTGGTGCACCGCCTCAGTGCAACTACGCCGGTGGTGCATAGACCGAACAGGGCATTCCTCTGTCCTCTATCATAAATGCCGTACGTACGGTGATTGATAGTGTGGGCACCAAGGGTGAAGCAGGCAGCGCTGTCGCCGCACGTGCAAGCAACAGCCGCACGTTCCCGTCCCTTTTTTTTTTCTGTGTCCCTGACCTTTGCCGGCATACTTCAGTTGTGTGCGACGGCAAACAAATCGCCGCCTTGGCTTCCCGCCTAGTGCACCCCCAATGGTGGTCTAGGCGGGCTGCGCATGTATGTCCTGATGACCTGTGCAAGGGATCCCAACCAACCCGCCATATGCCTGGCCTTGCGCAGGCGAACGCGGCACGCATCCACCAATATCGAGCGTGCTGCTTTATCTTTTGTTATCACGCCTTCCTGCGGTACTGCCAGTGCCGTTGATTGCTTATTTGTAGGACTACGGTACATCCACTCATGCCGCTGCCCTCCCCCAAACGCCACCGCCGCCGCCCCGCCTCTTCCTTGACCTGCTTCGCAGCCCGGAGGTCAGCAGCAGCACGTCACGCGCGCGCCGGCGTGGCAGCGGCGGCTGTGGTCGTTCCTCAATGACGTCATGAGCTCCATCTGCGTCGCAGCGTACGCTTTCGTCGTTTTTGCCCTCATGTCCCTCGCTGTCAGCGGATACGCAGGCGTGAGCATGTACGACAGGTTTATGTGTACACTGCTTAGTGGTACGATGCTGGGATTAGGATTCCATGCCTGGGACCGGTACTACTGCTTCCGGTAGTTGCCTTACTTCCCCGCTGGGAGGCGTGGCATACGTATCAGGGATGTTGATTGTCCCTCCAGTCATCTTCGTTCGGCCGCTCGGCTGGGGGCCCGGGGTCGGGTGTAGCGGCATGCGCGTGTGTGTGCGTGAGCGTGTGTGTGCGTGAGCGTGTGTGTGCGTGGCTGAGCGAGTTCAGGAGGCTCAGCAGATGCGGCACCAGGATAAGCTAGCTATGCTCCTTTGAAGGTGGGACCGCTTGGATGCAGTCTATGGCATGTATGGCATTTGCCCCAAAGGCAAGCCTGCACGTCCCTCCAAGTCGAGGGCCGGTTTATGGTGTACAGCGGTATTTGCGCACCAGGAGTGTCTTAACCCGTCTGCACGCACCAACGCAGTATGTACGTAAAGCGTGCGTCGATCGTGCCAAGCCGCGTGCAAGCGTCATCAGGTTTGCTGTGCACTAGGGCCGGACGGCATAGTCGAGTAGGTCAGGTTACGGAGTCTGGTGCTGCTGGGATAGATTTCGCACTCCGGTGTTGCAGCTACGCGTGTACATGGCGAGAGCATAGCAGTCTTGCTTGTGTCGCCACGCACTGGGGTGCCGTGTGCCCCAGGCGGGGAGGCCGTTGGCCTGGGCTGGCTGCATGTGGCTAAGACATAAGAGCCGTCAAGGGTGCACTCCCATGCATGCGTAGCCGGTATTCCCACGGACTACGTGCGTATGTAGACAACATATGCGCCACATGGACGGTACGAGGTGCATGGGAGGTACGGCTGCACATGTAATCACCAGCAATCATCGGTGCATATTGGTGCGAGCAGATGCTGGCGTTGTGCGTACGGTTGCTCAGGAGTCAGGGCCATTAGGTTGCCGGGATACCGGTAGCTAGGCTTCAGACGTTTGAGAGGCGGGCAGCTTGATGTCAGCCGCCGGCAGCTTTACGCTTTAAGCCGTCTCGTAATATGCTGCAGCGGTCTGTTGCAATGGATTACCTGTACGGTATACGAGAGGCAGGCTGCTTTGCTAGATAGGCCGTTTACAGGTGCCGTACTGCCGTACCTTGGCCGGCAACGAACAAACAGGCTCCGGAAGTGTTTGTGTCAATACCCCAAGCTACCCCACACGTGCGTCAAAGCGGCCGGCCGGCACGACAGGCATCGAGCACAAGCCAGCAGGGTAGAGGGTCCGTGCATGAGGGGGCCCATGATTGTGAGATGCGCACCGTGCTGCCCACACGTGCGTGCACCGGTACGGTACACGGCCACGGCAGCCACCAAGCCACAAGGGTACACGGCAACACGGGTCCATGAGGGGGCGGCCGGGCGTAAGGCGCAGCTCAGGCTGACAGCTCACCGGTGATCAGAGCTTTAGACATGTGTGCTGCAGTGAAGATGATGTGGGTTTGTTGGAGGTGCACTTCCCGCCTGGCTATTGAGGCACGTGCGTGGTGGGGTAAGCGCCAGGTAAGGGCGCGACTAGCTGAACGCCGAAAGCCTCCGGGCTTTCATCTAAAAGCTGGGGTAACGTTTTAAGAAAACCTTTCAGCATTATATGCCCTGAGGGGGCTGGAAGCCATGCCATGCGTCCCTAGCGCGCGCTGCGCCGAGTCACCGACCCACGGGCCAACCTCCATGTATGCCTAGATGCCAGGGCTTTTTCTCGGTGTACTCCGCAATGGGTGCCAGGCAGCCCCCAAACAGACGATGAAAGCCTAATACCTCGCCTGTCATACATAATTGACCTGTTTAACTATCTTGTGCAACGCAATAGCCATGCTGAGGCCAGCAACTTCCAGCAGCAGTCTTCCGCAGCAGCGGCCGCGCGCTTGCGGTGGTCGCACCGCCGCTCGCCTGGCGCCGTTTCGGCACCACGCCGCAGGTTCATCTGCCGCAAGACCCTTCTCAACCCCTCTGCCAAGCATCAAAGCGGCTCCGAGGCCCCGGATCGCCGTCATTCCCGGCGGAGGGCCTGATTCCGGAAGGGCTCTCGGCCACAGCCCGTTTGGCCCTGCCCAAGCCTCGTTCCCTTCTCCAGCACCTGCAAAGAACTACCTCAATCAAGAGCTTACCAGCAATGGACCTCCCGGCGTTTCGGCGGCATCGCTGCCACCGCGGTCCTCTGCTGGCGAACAGCTCTCGCCGCATTCCTTTCCGCGCGGGACGCCACAGCAGATAGCAGAGGAAGTCGAGGCAGTTCGCAAACTATATCCCGGAGGCTTCAGCGGACTCGTGAACCTCCCGAAATTCCCCGGAAATTTAAGCGAGATTACACGCTCCAGGCCGAAATTCAACACCGCCGGCAGAAGCGCTACCGCGCTGGCGGTGGGTGAAGACGTACTCACGGAAAGCAGCGGCAGCGGCAGCGGCGGTGCTGCGGGCCAGCGCCCTGCCTCCCCCGACACCTCAGCCCCCGACGCCTCCGCTGTCGCCGCTGCCCGGCTGCTGCGTGGGGCCCTGGAGGCCGCGCTGCTGCCCCGCCTGGAGGCACTGGAGGGGAGGATTGTGGAGGCCGTGGAGGGGCGGGTTGTGCAGAGGATGATGGACATGGAGCAGCAGAGGGAGGAGGTGGTGGGGGCGAGGGAGCGGCAGCTCACGGCTGCGCTGGAGGCGATGGCGGCTGTGATGCGGGAGCAGGGGAAGGGGAAGGGAGAGAAGGGTGAGGGGCAGGAGCTGGAGCAGGGGAAGGGGCAGCAGGTCCTGGGGCAGGGTAAGGAGCAATGGGAGCAGGGGCAGCAGGCGGAGGGGCAGGGGGAGGAGAAGGGGGAGGAGCAGGGACAGCGGAATGAGGGGCATGGGCAGGACCAGCAGGGTCAGGAGCAGGAGCAGCAGGGTGAGGGCCAGGGGCAGGGGCAGGCAGACCACGAGCAGCCACTGGTAGACGCGCTTGCGGCGCAGGAGCAGCGGATCAGGGAGGAGCTCAAGGTAATGTGGGCTAGGCTGTGGGGCGGGAGTGCGTGTGCGTGGGGACGTAGCAACCGAGTGCAGAGTGGGGCGATGGCTGGAGAGGCGTACAGGTGGTTGGCGAGTGGGCTGTGGGCATCGATGGAGACGGTTGGAGAATTGCGCATGCATAAATGCAGCTGCGTGCATGTATGGGCGTGTCTCCGTGTCCCCGAACTGCTTTTCGTGTTTCATCCCGATGCGATTGCTGGCACCAGCTGGCACCCCCACTTGACACTATGGGGCATGCAGGGCCGCCGTAAAGGATTCGCATTCCATGTACACCGAAGGCGCCTCAGCCTTTATATACCTTCATTGTTTTACGCCTTCAATACTTACTGGTGCGCCAAACAGTGTGCTGGTTTTTGCTGAGTGGCTAAGTCCTGGTGTCCTCTCCTTGTGTGTTCCCTTCGCTGTCGCAGGCGGAGGTGGCAGCGCTGCGCTCCGAGCTGCAGGCGGCGGTGGCGCAGATGCAGCAGGAGAGGGAGGGGCAGGTGGCGGCGCCGGCGCCGGCGGCGCAGGAGCAGCGGACCAGGGAGGAACTCAAGGTACGGTGGTGTGGGCTGGGTGGTGGGGCGGTATGCATATGAGTGCCTACGGCGTGGGTACGGGGCGGTTGAGAGTGCGTTGGAGCGATGGGGGACGGGAGGCGTGCAGGTGGGGAGTTGGCATCGGCGGAGAGGCACTGCGCGCACATTGATTGCCGGGCTCTCAGGCCGGTGCTGCCTTAGTGCTGTGTCCCAATGCCGCCAGACCCCGCCTCGAATCTAAAAGGGCATGAAAACCTCTATACAGCCGTGCGCTGCCTTTCGCCTCGGCGCACCGAACCAGCGTTGCAGTTATACCGCATGCGGTATACTACTGACTACTCATCAGCCGCGTATTGTCCGGTTACTGTATCCGCAGGGCGCATGAACAAGCCCTGGTGCGGGCAACCTGCACGGCGCCGAACAAGAACACATGACCGACACTCAGTCCTCGCGTCTGCCAACTTGTGCTGTTCCTTACCGCAGGCGCAGGTAATGACGGCGATGCGCTCCGAGCTGCAGGCGGCGGTGGCGAAGATGCGGCGGGAGCGGGAGGGGCAGGTGGCGGCAACGGCGGCAGCGGTTAAGGCCCAGTCCAGCGACGTCCAGGTGCGGCTTTACGGTATGCATCTTTAGGTACCATCCGCGCTTCAGCTGCGCTGGCTGAGCCTTGCCTGCAGCCTGGCGGCGGCCTCGGCGGCGGCGGCGGGCACGCCCGCCCTGGCCCGACAACGCTCGCCAAGGCAAATTCGCCGCCTTGAGCCTGCTGTGCAAGTTAATGCCAGTGGTGCCCCGGCCCACCAAGGCAGTCCGTCCTCGGCTCGGCTGTACGGACGCCGTACGGTGCAATAGGACACTAAGCAAGCTGGCCCCCAATCACCGAGTGCGCATGCATGCGTAATTGCGTGCACAGGCCACACAGCAAGGCCCACAACCAGTCAATCTGCCACGTGCCTGGCTGGCGGCGCGCGCATGACTGGGCACGTGCACGCATCCCCAGCTACCCGTGTTGTAATACCGAAGTGCTGCTCCATCCACGCCTAAAGTATCGGCGTGCATGTTGGCATCGCCGTGTTCTGCGGCGTGCCTACTGGACTACGGTAAACACGTCCCCGCCACCCTCCGCTAACCCCCGCCCCTCCCCTGCCCCCTTCCTGTCCTTCGCTTCCCTTTGCAGCCTGCTGGGGCCCAGCAGCCCGCCAAACGCAAGCCGCCAGCGTGGAAGGGATGGCTGAGGCGGCTCCTGACTGGGGTGGTGAACGTCATCTGGGCTGCAGTGTACCTAACCATTTTCGCCGGTAGTATCCTCACCTTCATCCATGTGTGCGGAAACACGGACATGGCGTTCGTCAAGCGGTGCGGAGGCGCAGTGGCAAGTGGTGCAGTCGTCTTCCTGATGGGCCGCGGAATCATAAGCTTCTGCGACTACTGCCTGTAGTTGCCTCCTGTTTGGAAACCTAGCTAGAAAGCGTGGCGTAGTATGCAGCTGTGCGGTCAATCAAGCAACCTGCATGCTCGCTTGGCCGCTGCTGGCAGGCCGAGAGACGCGGGTGTAGCGGCATGCGGGTGTACCCTGAGCGAGCTGAGAATGCTCGCTCAAATGCAACTCTGCCGAGTATATACCACAGTACTCTGAGGGCATGGCAGCGATGCATAGAAACAAGCAAGCGGTACGACTGTTTGGCGGGAGGTAGGGGATTTGGGGGCTCACTGGTAGGCGGGCCTGCTTGGGATAGGTGGTGTCGTACGTGGGCAGCAGGTGCGGTGTGTACGGCACTCGTGCAGGTCCTGCACCAGTCGTACATGGCCTCGAGGGACTTGTTCGCGCGTACGTTGCATTACCGGTATTATTGGGTGCCGATGAAAGCATACACGTTTTTTAGGTCGGCGCGCCTCAAGTTGGGTTCGAGGGGCGGCAGGTTTGGACGAGTGAGGGTGTGTGGCCCGAGTTGGGAAAGCGCTACTGCCCTTTGCACGGTACCGGTGTGCATGCAGTGTAGCAACGTGCAACGAACGCACGTGGGCTACACATCGGGAGTTGATGGCAGCAGGCGGTACCCGGCATGGTGGCACCCAAATGGGCACCGCGGTGGCCTCATGTTGACATGTTGTTTGTTGGATTGGTACATTCTGATACATATCGTGAGAGATGGCACAAGCTACACGGGGCAGTGCCGAGGGAGTACCATTTTCTTCCCATCATGCCTACTGCAGGAGAGCAGAAGCCAGCATGCGGCTGCACCCTGGATTGTACTTTGTGCAGTAGCTTTGAAAACCAGAAGGACATGGCAGAGTACGGTAGCTACATGATGCTGCCTACGCCGAGCCCTCCGTCCGTCTTCGTCCCGTCCAGTTGGGGCCGTTGGCGACCCGCGGGACACTGGCAGCCATCATCCTCTCCATTGACAGCGCCAACTCATTGAGAGCGCACTAGTCGGCAGCGTGCATGATTCCACCTTGCATATACGTGATATACCAGTGACATTGCTTCTGGTCAGCTCCACCTGTGTCAGGTACTGTCTACTGTGTTCGTTATTCTGTTGTCAGCATGATGCATGCATGCAGCGTTTGCTCCGTCGTGTCCCAACACGCAGCTGCGTACGGTACGCCACCCCTTGTACATACAGGCCCCTTGCACATACGTTCACTGCACGCACATACACAGGCGTGAGGGAACAGGACAATTTGGCAACTGTTGGCATCAATGCCCGTAACTCCTCCTGCCCCTCCCTTTACTTTAGCCTCTCACTCCCCCACCGAGTCACTGACCCACGGGCCAACCCCCATGCCTAGGTGCCAGAGGCCCATTCTGTGTGCTCCGCAATCGGTGCAATACAGCGTCCACACGCATAGTGAACCCCTAGTACCTCGTCTTTCATACGTAATTGACCTGTTGAGCTACCTTGGATAACACAGTAGCCATGCTAAGGTCAGCACTTCCCAGCAGCCTTCCGGCGCAGCGGCCGCGCGCTTGCGGTGGCCGCACCGCCGCTCGCCTGGCGCCGTTTCGGCACCACGCCACAGCTTCATCTGTCGTAAGAGCCTCCTCAACGCCTCTGCCCAGCTGCAAAGCGGCTCCAAGGCCCCGGATTGGCGTCATTCCCGGCGGAGGGCCCGATTATTCCGGAAGGGGTCTCGGCCACAGCCAGTTTGCCCCTGCCCAAGCCTCGTTCCCTTCTCCAGCACCCACAAACAATTACTTAATCTCGAAGCTTACTAGCAATGGATCTCGTGGTGTTTCGGCGGCACCGCTGCCACCGCGGTCCTCGGCCGACCGACAGCTTCCGATACCGAACGGGAAGCCGCAGCAGGAAGCTCAGAAGGCGTTCCAGCTGCAGACTGCTGGTGATGATAAGCACTTCGACAATACCGCCAGCAGCAGTGGAGGCGCACTGATGGAGGGTGACGGTTCGGTAGGCGGCAGCAGCAGCGCCAGCGGCCGCGGCGGTGCCATGCATGGGTCAGCGCCCCTCCTCCCCCGCCTCAGCCGCCCCCGAGGCCTCCGCTGTCGCCGCTGCCCGGCTGCTGCGTGGGGCCCTGGAGGCCGCGCTGCTGCCCCGCCTGGAGGCACTGGAAGGGAGGATGGGGGCCATGCAGGGGAGCATGGAGCTAGTGCAGGGAAGCATGGGGGGCGTGGAGGGGCGGATCGTGGAGGCCGTAGAGGGGAGGATGGAGGCCATGGAGGGGCGGATCGTGGAGGCCATGGAGGGCCGGATTGTGCAGAGGATGATGGACATGGAGCAGCAGAGGGAGGTGGTGGTGGGGGCGAGGGAGCGGCAGATGACGGCCGCTCTGGAGGCGATGGCGGCTGTGATGCGGGACCAGGGGCAGGGGATGGGGAAGGGGAAGGGGAAGGGGGAGGAGCAGGGGCAGCGGGATGAGGGGCATGGGCAGCAGAACCAGCAGGGTCAGGATCAGGGGCAGCAGGGGCAAGAGCAGGACCAGCAGGGGCAGGAGCAGGAGCAGCCGCTGGCAGACACGCTTGCGGCGCAGCAGCAGCGGATTAGGGAGGAGCTGAAGGTAATGTGGGCTGGGTTGTGGGGCGGGAGTGCGTGTGCATGGGAATGGCGCCATGGAGCGCGGTCTTTAGCGGTGGGGAGGGGAGGCGTGCAGTTGGCTGGGGAGTGGGCATCGGCGGAGGCTGAAGGGGCATGACACGCACGCATCCGGCTGCAGGCCAGGGCGCTCCACCCTGTTCCCGTACTGCCCTTAAGGGCACAAGCTTGTACTCTGTCCCACTGCCGCCTGACCCCCAACAGCACTGCATCCAACGCATGTACACACCCCAGTGTCTCCGCCCCCCGCGCCACACCGGTAATGCAAGTTTGCTGTTCTTCACTGTGCGCGTGAGCAAGGTAGCCTTGTCAAGGCCTCCTGCATCCAACCCATGTTGCGCTGTCGCTCAGTAGTCTTGCCGTCCGCTGCTCGCGTGTGTTTGTTCTCTCCTCGCAGGCGGAGGTGATTGCAGTGCTGCGCACCGTGCTGCAGATCAATGAGCAAACCAAGGTATGGCGGTGTGGGCTGGTGGTGGGGCGGGTATGCATGCTTACGGCGTGGGTACGGATGGAGCGTTCGAGAGGGGAGGCGTGCAGGTGGGGAGTGGGCATGCATCGGTGGAGAGGCAACGCGCGCACACCACCGAGTCCCCAAACTACTTTCGTGATGTGTCCCAACACAGTGCCGGCTGACCCCAGCCTTGACTCTTTTACGGGAATGGATGTCTCATTACGGCCGTGCACTGGTTCGCCTCGGTTTCCTGCCCCGGGTTTTCCGAACCTGCGCTTCACACCGTATGCGTACGGTATGCGGTGCACCACAACAACAATGTCTCTGCCCTCAACCACGTAATGCCCTATAGCTGTAATTCACAGCGCAAATTCACAAGCCTTGTGGTGGCGCGTATTCAAACAGAGGTCATCGCTCGACCAGTCGCCCAGTCCTGGCGTCCGCTCCCTCTGTGTTTCCTTCTCGCAGGCGGAGGTGATGGCAGCGCTGCGCACCGAGCTGCAGGCGGCGGTGGCGCACATGCAGCAGGAGAGGGAGGGACAAGAGCAGCGGATCAGGAAGAAATTCAAGGTACGGTGGTGTGGGCTGGGTGGTGGGGCGGGAACGCATGTGCGTGCCTACGGCATGGGTACGGGGGGGCTCGGCGTGCACTGGAGCGTTCGGGCGGGGAGGCGTGCAGGTGGGGACCGGAGTGGGGACCGGTGGCGAGGCAATGCACGCACACCATTGAGTCATCAAACTGCTTTCGTGCTGTGTCTCGGTGCCGCCGAACCCCCGCCTTGACTCTAAAGGGAACGGCAATCTGTTCACGGCCGTGCACTGGTTCGCCTCAGTTTCCCGCCTCGGGTTTTCCGAACCAGTGCTCTATACCGTATGCGTAGGCGGTGCACCATACCACCAATGTCTCTGCCCTCAGCCACGTAATGCCCTATAGCTGTAATGCACAGCGTGTGGTGGCGCGTTGTAATCGCCCAGTAGCCCACTCCTGGCGTTCACTCGTTGTGTGTCCGTTCCCTGACCGCAGGCGGAGGTGATGGCATCGCTGCGCTTCGAGCTGCAGGCGGCGGTGGCGAAGATGCAGCAGGAGAAGGAGGGGCACGTGGCGGCAGCGGCGGCGGCGGCGCCGGCGGCAGCGGCAGCAGCGCCGGCCCAGGCCAGCACCATCCAGGTGAGCCTTAAGCAACGCCAAATGCTCTCAGCTGTGTTTGTTTATTTGGCCTGCCCGCGGCCCTGGCAGCGGCGGGCGGCGGCTGCAGCAGGCACGCCCTGGCCCGACGACGCCCAGGCACCCGCCGCCTGCCAGGGAAATTCGCCGCCTTGCCTGCATCCGTGCAACCGTGCCGGTAGTGCACCGGCCCACAAACGCAGTGCTGTGATCGGTTGAGAATTCCGTGCGGTGGAAGCGCGGTGTGGGCACCAAGTTGGCACCAAGTTGGCGCAGAGTGTGCATGCATGCGTGCACTGATGATCAGAACAAGGCCCCCACCCAATTTGCCACTTGCGTGCCTGGCGGCGCACGGTTGGGCATGCATGCCCAGCTACCCGCATTGTATTCGCAAAGGTCTGCTTCATTCACGCATACAGTGGCGGCACGTCGGCATGGCCGTGTTTTGCGGCCTGCTGCGCGCTGGACTACGATACAAACGTCCCGTCATCCCGCTAACCTCCGCTAACCCCCGCCCCTCCCCCACCATCGTCCTCCGCCCCTTCCCCGGCCCCTTCCTGTCCTTCCCTTCGCTTCGCAGCCTGCTGGAGGTCAGCAGGCCGCCAGCCGCGAGCCGGCGTGGAAGGCGTGGCTGAGGCGGTTCCTGATGGGGGCGGTGGACGTCATCTGCGCTGCAGTGTACCTGGTCACTTTGGCCGGTGCGATGTTCGTGTTCGTTGAAATCTGCAGGCATGGCACGGGCCTGGCATTCGTCGAGAGGTGCGCGGGTGCAGTGGCAAGTGGTTTAGTTGTCAGCGCGTCGGGCGCAGGATTCATACTGCTCTGCATCAATGATTAGTTGCCTCCTGTTGCCCGCAGCTAGGAAGCGTAGCGTAGTACGAAGCTGTGCAGCCACGCACGATGCATGGCCGGCCGGGTGTAGCGGCATATGCATGCGGGTGTAGCATACGCGCGCCCAGTAGGCTCAGATGCAACTCTGCAGCGTATCCACAGTATCTTGAGGGCAGCGATGAATAGTGATGGACGACGGGCGCGGCTGTCTGGCAGGAGGAAGGGGCGTTGCTTGGGGGCTGGTTGAGACACGGGCTTGCTTGCGCGGGGTAGGTGATGGCATCGTGCGTGGGCAGGTAGGCAGGTGGGCAGGTGGGCTGTGTAATCGTGGATGCCTTGAGGGTTGCTGACTGGTAGCTAGGCGGGCCAGCGTGGGGTAGGTGGTGTCGCACGTGGGCGGGTGGGTTGTGTACGGTGCTCATGCATGCCCTGCACAACGCGTCCGTGGCCTCGACGGAAGTTACGTGTGTCCATGTTTGCATTCTGGACGCGGATAAAAGTTCACGAGTTGTTTGAGATTGGCGGGCCTGCCGCCTGTTAGTTGGGGACGAGGGGCAGCAGGATGGGACGAGGGAGGGTGCGAGGCCCGAGTGGGCCAAGCACTACTGGCCTATGTACGACATGCATGTAGAACCGTACAGTAACAAGGACCAAGTGAGTGCATTTGGTGGCGGCACACACGTTATGATGTCACCCGGATGACTGGTGGCTCCGTGTTGTTGGCTGGATGAGCAGTACCACTAAAAGTAGTTGCGCTGGGCTAGCCAGTGCTGTGCGAAGAACCACTGCCCGCCATGACTGCTGCTGCTGCTGGCTGGAGAGCAGAAGTCAGGGGGTGCACCCTGGACTGTACTTTGTGTAAGTGTGCAAACCGGAAGGCATGTATAAGGTGCTTACATGTTGATGGGTCTACGCACGCTGGTCCCGGTGCGTCTAGTCCTTCGTTCCGTCCAGTTGGCGACCCACGGGACGTTCGCTGCCATCATGATTGTACGTTGACAGCGCCAACTCACCGAGAGCGCACGGCTCTTTGGCAGCATACTCACCAAATATACCAGTGACATTGCTCCCAGCTTGCTCCACTCCTGTCACCTACCATCGATGTGCGTGACACATGCATGCAGCTGTGCTCCCGTCCCAATGCGCAGACCCCGTACAGCACGCCGTCCCTTGAACATCCACTGCACGCACACAGGCGTGACGCGTGAGGGAACTGGATGGCGTGGCACTTGCGCGAGTCCCACTGCTCTCACACCCCGTACAGCCCCTTCCCGTACCCGCGCCCTCCGGTACCAGGTACCGCACCGGCCGCCCCGCCGCCAGCTCCCGCCGTACCGCAGACGAGCGAGCTGATCGAGTTCCCCATCCTGTCGGACACCACGACAATGCGATCCCGGTTGTCGTACAGTACGGTCCCGAGGGTGGCCAGCAGCCAATCCAGGTCCGTGCCCTCCCGCGCCACCACCAACCCCCGGCGACCCGTGCTCCCTCAGAATTACATCCGGGTCAACCCACGGGTCAACCCACGGGTCAACCCACACCCCTGCTGCGTGCCGCGCCATGCTCGCCAGCACGTCCGCACCACATAGCACCATCGCCCGTATCTCCCCCTGCCCCTCCCAGCCCTCCCCATTTAGCCTCTCACTCCCGCGCCAAGTTACCGACCCACGGGCCAACCCCCATGTATGCCTACCGGTAGATGCCAGGGGCCCATCCCTTCTGTGTACCCCGCAATCGGTGCAATACAGCGTCCA